>Ga0224508_10000581_pt1 | contig 35541 bp, 47 predicted proteins | sample SF_Jan12_sed_USG_4_FD_170157 | JGI IMG/M metagenome (GOLD analysis project Ga0224508, IMG submission 170157) | Sediment microbial communities from San Francisco Bay, California, United States - SF_Jan12_sed_USGS_21 | ecosystem: Environmental > Aquatic > Marine > Sediment | place: USA...
CACAGCGGTGTTTTTCCACCAACGTGATTCCCGAGACTTACGACACGGCAGGCCGATTGTCTCAAAAAACACGTAAGATCGATTGACAATTCTGTGGCGCGATATCCATGCGAGATGTGCAAAAAGCACGCGACCAACAAGGTGGGGAATCTTGACTATCGCGCCGACGGAACGTGTATTCGATGGCGCAAGTGCGATGCGTGCCAGCACCGGTTTCAGACAGCCGAAGTGCCGTTCAGTTTGCTGGAGAAGTTGCACAGCGGTGCCGCAGCCAAACCCAACGGCAAGCCCAAACCGAAGCGTCGCAAGCCGAAGTTGCCTAACGATCCGCTCGGACGTGCGGCGGCGATTCACAAGATGATGTGCGACGAGCTCAGCGAGATCTACGTGGACCCCGACTTGTCACCCAAGGAGCGGCGCGATCTGATTCTTAAGTTTGGCAAAGCGATCGATTCAGCGATGCCGAACGTTGAGATCTTCCACGCACGGCAAGAGGTTCGCGGCGACGAACAGCAAACCAAGTCGAACGTGTCTGGCGCGGAACTCACTGAGGGCCCTAGCCGGGCGCGGCGGCGGCTGAAGGCCAAGGCGGCCAAGGAGTGATGCGTGAGCTGGCACTTTTTGCAGGAGGGGGCGGAGGCATCCTGGGCGGACGATTGCTTGGATGGCGCACCGTCTGCGCTGTTGAAAGCGATCCCTACGCGCGATCAGTTTTGCTCGCGCGACAATGCGACGGGTGTCTCAACGAGTTCCCTATCTGGGATGATGTGTGCACGTTCGACGGATACCGCTGGCGTGGAGTCGTTGACGTTATCAGTGGAGGTTTCCCCTGTCAGGACATCACGGCGGCAAACGCCCATGGCGTGGGGATCGCCGGACCGCGAAGCAGACTTTGGTTTCAGATGGCCCGGATCATTGGCGAAGTTCGACCCAAACACGTGTTCGTGGAAAACGCGCCAGCGATCATTGTTCGGGGGGTTGAGCATGTACTCGGATCGCTGGCCGCGCTCGGGTACGATGCGCGATGGGGAGTTCTGGGAGCGTCCGACCTGGGAGCTCCACACCGTCGGGAACGATTTTGGCTGGTGGCCAACGCCCATGGCGTCAGTAAGTCAATGGATCGGTCACCCGAGTTCGTGTCGGCAGTTGCTGAAAGATCGCGGCTTGCGTGGTGGTGTCAACCCGGAATTCAGCGAGTGGCTGATGGGGTGGCCGATAGGGTGGACCGAATTAAATGCACCGGCAACGGTCAGGTACCAATCGTGGCTGCAGTCTCATTTGCGATGCTTAGCGACCAACACATAGTCGGCCAACGATGACTGTTGACCTCGACAAACTCGAGCGCCTGGCGAAGACGGCAACGCCCGGCCCCTGGGACTCGTGGCCGTGGGGTGTTGCCGATACGGATGAGGTGGACACCTGTTTTTTTGGACAGCGTGGCGAACCGGCGCGAGCCGCGATCGGAGAGTGCTACCCAGAGCTGGGGCAAGGCGAGAACGACGCCCAGTACATCGCCGCCGTCTCGCCCGACGTCGTGCTCGAGCTCATCGAGCGCATTCGCGAACTCGAGCAAGCCGAACACCACAGGACTATTATGCGCGACTGGGAAGGCGTTTTTCGTGCGCTCGCCAAGACGTAATGCCCCGCGCACGCGAACGCGATATCTACGCCCGTACCCTCGACCAGGGCGCACGCACCGATCTTCGCTACGTTGATCTGTGCGTTGAGTTCGTAGACGAGCGCGACCTTGAACCCATCCTAGCTGTCGGCGATCGGTGGGACCGCAAAAAGAAAGAGTGGGCCGATGCGCCAGCAACCAAGCATCTTCAGATCCAAGTCCACAAAGGCCAGATCGAATCGACGGAGTTCTTTGCTAACTGGCTTGATGCGCGTCTGGGCGGAGCCCCGCTTGACCAGCCGATTTATAGTTTCATGCTGCTGGGCGGAACGCGTTCCGGTAAAACCTATCTCGGTCTGCGCTTCGCTTTGGCGTTTGCTGTCGCTGTACCGCGATCCCGAGTTTGGCTCGTCCAAGAAGTCGACATCGAACGATCCGACGAACTGGAGAAAGAGTTCGATGAGCTAGCGCCCGTTGGTTGGTTTAAGAAGTCCGGCGGCGAGTGGACGTGCGTCAACGGTTCGGTTGTTACGATCCGCTCGGGCAAGTACCCCCATAAATTAAAGAAGGGCCGTTGCGACTTTGCTCTCGTGAATGAGGGCCAGAATATGAAACGCGACGCGCTGCTACGTTGCGTTGAGCGTACGTCGGATACCAGCGGGATTACGTGCATCGCGGCCAACCCACCGAACGACAATCCCGAAGGCGAGTGGGTTGCTGAGTACAAAGAGCAGTGCGCCGCCGGTCGCTTGCCAGAGGCCAGGTGCTTTCACTATGTCTACTCGGACAACCCGCACGTTAACGCCGAGCAGCTGGCATCGCTTGAAAAGATGCACGACCCACGCTCGTACAAGATCGAAGTGCTCGGCGAGACGATGCAACCGATCAACGCGGTGTATCACGCGTTCGATCTCGTGCAGAACATTCGCCCACCGAGCGGCAAGGACTGCACGACCGAGTTCGCCAAGCGACGTGGACTCGGCGACGGCGTTACGCACTTTGTTGGGCAGGATTACCAGCGAGCGCCACACATGGCCGCGGTCATTGCCAAGGCGCACGGGAATCCCGACAATCCGTTTTTCCACTATATCGGCTCGCTTGCTGTTGAGTACGGCGACGAAGATGACCTAGCAGTCGCGATGCACGCGTGGGGCCTCAATCCCAAAACGACGGCTATCGTTGGCGACGCGTCCGGCGAGTTCCAGCGTGGCGACCGAGACAAACCTGGCGTCTCTTTTGGCCTCATGCGCGCAGCGGGGTGGCGCCGCATCTTCGTCCCTGACTCCGAGCTCAAACGCAACCCGCTGATCGACGAGCGCATCAAAAACGACAACCGGCTGTTCACCAGCCAATCCGGCGAGCACATCGTGCGCATCGATCCTGACCGGGCCCCTGAGCTGTACCTGGCGGTTAAGAAGTGGCGCAAGCGGCACGGGAAACCTGACAAGAGCTCGGACTACGCGCATCTGTGCGAGGCCATGAGCTATTTGCACTACCGGCTATTCCCCCGTGTGAATCACGGAGCGCTAGTAGACTACAAACGAATCACCAGTCGACGGCGCCCGAGCATGCTGCGGGGGATCATGTAGATGCGAACAAAACAAAAACAAACGCCAGCCGAGCAAAGCTGGGGCCGACTAGGGCTCAATCTGCCACCGCCCCCGACCCCTATGCGGGCGCCGAGCGGGATTGTTGTCAAATCCGTCGAGTCGCTCGACAGGTTCATTCAGCACCCAGGTTTCGGGCTCACGCCACAGAAAGTTGTGCAGTGCTATAGGCAGGCCGAGTGCGGGTGGCCAGAGCGACAGGTCGATCTATTCGAAGACATCATCGAAAACGACGGGCACCTTCGGTCTGTGATCGAGGCGCGGACGCTGGCGGTGGCCGGTAAACCGTGGTCGGTGATGCCAGGCGGCAACGAGCCTATCGATATCGCCGCGGCGCAGATCCTGAACGACGCGCTCGAAGAGACCAACTTTGGCGAGGCCATCGGCGCGGTGCTTGGCGCTCGGTACTACGGGTACTCCGCCACAGAGATCAGGTGGGAAGACGTTGGCGGCGATGTGGTGCCTACGTGGTTTGTGCCGATTCCGTTCCGGCGCATCCGTTTCGATGATCAAGACCAACCGCGGATCGTTAACGGGATGAACGGGTTCGAGACGGAGGCGCTCGAGCCTGGGAAATGGATCTATGCGCGGAACACCGGGCCGCTCACCAGCGTCACCGCACGCTCAGGACTCATGCGCACCGCTACATGGTTTGCGCTGTGGAAGCGCTGGAGCTGGCGCGATTGGGTAATCTACGCCGAGAAGTTTGGCATCCCCCTCGTCATTGGCCGGTACCAGGCTGACAGCGGATCCACCGACGCTGACAAAGCGGCGCTCGAAGATATCGTGAGCGACATCGGCGAAGCAGGCTCGGCCGTCATGAGCGACAAAACCGAGGTAGAGATCCGTGAGGCGCAGCGCGGCGGCGACTCCAACGGCCTGCATATCAACATCGTCAAGGAGTCGAACAACGAGATCTCGAAACTGATCACGGGCTCGACACTCACCGTGGAGTCCGGCGGGCCGGGGTCGTTTGCCTTGGGGAAAGTCCACGAGTCTCGCGCGTTCGACCTGGTTGTCTCGGACGCTGACCTGGTCGCCAAGCGGTTTGCCATGGATCTGGCAAGGCCGTTTCTTAGGTTCAATGGGCTGGAGGGCGCCAGAGTTCCGAGGCTGAACATTGCTGTGACGCGGGAGGTCGATCCGCTCACGCGCGCTCAGATTGTTGAGAAGCTCCACGGCATGGGACTGCCGCTTGATACCGAGCAACTCCGCAACGAGTTCCAGATCAAAGCGCCACCGTCTGACGAACGGGCACTGCAACCACCCGATCAGTGCGATCAGGGTATGGGGCTACCGTTTTCAGACAGAGATGATCCCGCCTAAGTTCCCATCAAATCTGTGTAGAACAACCGCCGCACCTGGCAAGGTGCTTCGCGCCCAGCACGAGGGGCAAGAGTTCACGCTCGCGCAAAGCGACAGCAAACGCAAAACTCTGCTCTCGCAGGTGCGCGGCGGCGACGGCGATCCCGTTGAACTCGACGTCGACCTGGTAGCGTTCTCGCAAGAGCGCGGCGTCTCCAATCGAAACTTTTTGCGGTTCAAGCGCGGGATCCTTCGCAGCCTGGCCAAGTCGTTCGAGGGGGCGCCGCTCCTGCGCGATCACCAGCAAGACGACATCACCGCGCGCGGTGGCACGGTCACGCGTAGCACGTTTGTCAAAGGTGACGACGGCGGGCGATTCGTGATGAGCGCACGACTGACAGCGCCGTGGGCGGTCGAGGCGCTGCTAGCTGGCAACCTTGATCGGTTCTCGATCGGGTGGAACCACCCGGGCATCGATACGATTTTCTGCTCGGCGTGCAAGGCGCCGATCTTGACCGAGTGCAGCCACCTTCCCGGCGACACCGTTGAGGGAAGCGACGAGCGCGCCGAGTTTATTTTCAACGAAGCCGAGGGGGTCGAGGTGAGCGCCGTTTCAGTGCCAGCAGTGGCCGGAACGGGGATCACTGAAATTCGTTCTGCTTTGTCTCAGTACGCACTGACTATCAACCCGAAGGAAAGAAACATGGAAAAAATCGCTAAGGCGTTGGGGCTCCAAAACGCCGACGAGAGCACGATCCTAGCCGCGCTCAAAGCACGCGATGCCCAAGCCGAAGCGAGCGCCAAGGAGTTGGGCAAACTGCAAGAGGCGCAGCAAAACTCGCTTGGCGAGATCGCGAAGCTGAACGCCGAGCTGCACACGGCAACTCAGCGTGAGCGCGAGGCCAAGGCCGATTCGCTGTTCACCGAGTTTTCCGATCGCTTCCCAAAAGAGCGAGATGCGGAGGGCAAGCTTGTGGCCTCGGCGTTTGAGCTTGCTCTGCGCGAGCTGGCGTCTAAGGATTTTGACGCGGCGCGCGCCATCTTGATCGCCGCACCGCGTCCTACCCCAGCCGGTCAGCCAGCCGTTTTCTTGGCACCAACCCCAGCGGCGCCAGTGGTCGACGATCACCTGGCCAGCGCTTTGAAGCAGTGCGGAGTGTCAGCCGACGACTTCGCCAAGTTCAACCCAATGAGCGGTTCCGCGCTGAAACAGTAGGGAGGGAACCATGGCAGCACTTACTCAAGATAGAAGCACTCCGTTCAAGGTTCTCGGCCGCGTCGCATCCGTTGCGGTGGCCGCGTCCGAGACGATCTACAAGGGCGCAATGGTTTCGGTGAACGCCACCGGGTACCTTGTGAGCGCCACTGACGCAGCCGGCGAAACCTGCATTGGTGTAGCCGATGAAGCAGGCGACAACTCTGCCGGATCCAACGGCGACATTGAAATCCGCGTGCGTCGCGGGTGCGTTGCCGGATTCACCACCCTGGGAACCGTTGTCGATCAGGCTGACATGGGGCTCGCGGTCTACGTGTCCGACGACAACAATCTCGAAAAGATCGCCGGTGTTACCAACAACCTTGTAGCAGGCACCCTCGAGTCAATCGACGGGTCGACCTTCTACGTCAAAATGTACGACCAGGCCTAAGAAAGGGTTTTGAACAATGGCAAGTCTTGTCGATCAAGCGAAACTCGACGCGAGCCAGATCGGTTTTCAAACCCGATTCAACATGGCTTTGCAGGCGGTAGACGATCCCGCACGGCAACTCGCGATGGAAATCCCATCGTCCAGCGCAGTCGAAAACCATAACTGGCTGGGTGCAGTACCTCAGCTCTCAGAATGGCTCGACCAACGGAAGATCGATTCGTTGCGGGCTGAGAGCTACACGCTCGCCAACAAAAACTGGTCGAGCGGGATCCAAGTCGACATGAACGACATCGCCGACGATCGGCTCGGCATCGTGATGCCGCGTATCGATCAGCTCGGGGTCAAAGCGGCGCTGCATTACGGCGACCTGCTTGTGCAGGCGTTGATTGCCGGATTCACGCTGGGCGGGACGTTTGGCAACGCCTATGACGGCCTGGCGTTCTTTTCGGCAACGCATCAAGATGGCGACGGTCCGACGCAGTCCAACACGTCGTCGAACGCGCTCACGCAGGCGAACTATTTCACCGCGCGCGAGGCCATGTGGTCGCTGACCGACGAGCGTAGCGACCCACTGGGCATCGTTCCCAACACGCTCGTCGTTGGCCCGTCGCTCGAAGAGATCGCGCTGCAAATTACGCAAGCCGAACTCATTCCAAACGGCGCCGGCACCGCATCGCAAACCAACGTTGCCCGCGGCACCGCGCGAGTGGTGATCTCTCCGCGCCTCGTTGGCGCTGCCGCGAGTCACTGGTTTCTGGCGGATCTGAGCCAACCAGTTCGGCCGCTGATGCTGCAGATCCGTGAACCGATCTCGAGCTCGTTTCTGGGCGAGTCCAGCGAACAAGCGTTCATGAACCGTACAATGGTGTTCGGCGCGCAGGCGCGTCATGCTGTCGGCTTTGGCCTTTGGCAGCACATCTACGGCTCCAACGCGTAGGTTGTCTGAGTTGCGGGGGCGCCGCCATCACGTCGGTGGCGCCCCCGGGCTCCTGGGAAGGGTTCAAAATGAAGATCACGGCTCACATGAAATCCGGCACTGCGTTTCAGCATGGCCAGGCCAGCACACCGCACCATGCGGTTGTTATCCCCGGCCAGCCGGGTGAGTTAGATCTTCACCAATGGCAGATCGACATCTTGGTCGGCGACGCGCGCGTACAGGTTGGTGCTGTCGCCGAACCCCAACCGGCCCCCAAACCGCCCGCCGTAGTTGCCTCGGGCGAGATTGAGTCAGCCCCCAAGCGCAAGCGGGGGCGTCCCCGAAAGCGAAAGGTTGAGTAATGGCCACCCCCGTCTACGCGGTACGCGCCGACGTTGTTAACGCGGCCGGCGGCGAAGCGCGCCTGCTACAGATCGCCGACTGGGATGGGGATGGAGTAGAAGACACCGGCCTTGTTGATGGCGTTTTGTGCGAGATGGAAGGCTTCGTGAACTCGTTCGTTCGCAAGGTGTTTGACGTTCCGTTGCAGGCGCCGATCCCACAAACCATCGTAACGATCACGGCAACGCTCACTGTTCACGAGCTCAAAGCGCGACGCGACGCGACCACCGAGATCGACGACGTGCATCAAGAGCAACGGATTAAGTGGCTTGAGAACCTAGCCGCGGGCCGCGTTGATATCGGCGTGAGTCCACCGCCAACAGCGAGTTCGCAAAACAGCACAAGGGCGCTGGACCGTCCCAGCACCAAAGCGGTCTCGCGGGACAACCTTAAGGGATTCGCGTAGTGGCCCTCGGCGTTGACGTCGACTTGCGAGATCTTGACAAGGCGTTCAAGAGGTTGGAGCGACGCGGGGCCGACCTTCGCGAGATTTGGCGACAGGTTAAACGTCCGTTTCGCCAAGCACAGATCAAGCACATCCGCGATCAGCGCGACGACAAGGGATCCAAGTTTCGTACGCTATCCCTACAGACGAGACTCAAGCGGATCGGATCAAGCGGCCGCGGCAAAAGCTTTACGAAACGCGGCAAGCTGCGCAAGCCAGTTCGTCGGCGCCTTAACAAGGTGCTTTCGGCGAAGCTCTTATCCAAGGTCAAGTTTGAAGTGACCCCGCTGTCGCTGTCCATTGAGAGCAACATCGTAGGCAAGAGCGGCAAGAAGTGGCCAGGGGTTCACCAGCACGGCGGGCGTGCGGGGCGCAGGGCGCGCATCCCCAAGCGCACGTTTATGTACGTCGACGACGAGTTGCTAGCGCGGATCGTTCGCGATATCCAATCGGCGCTGACTAGGGCGTGGAAGAGATGAGTCTCGCGGTACGACAGATGATCGAAGATGCGATGATTGTCGGGATTGGCCAAGCGCTCGAATCTCGCCTGAACCCCTCGTCGGGCTACCTGCGTTTGGTCGGCCCCTACAACGGCGAGATTGACGAATCCGACGGGCAGCAGGATTTCATCCGGTTAATCAAGGGCCGCATGCCATGTTGTTTGGTGACCGCGACATCGGCCATCTACAACGGCGAATCAGTTGCACGGACGCGTTTCGCCAAGCTCACCAGCTTTGAAATCTACATCGCGTCGAACCACATGCGCACCCGCGAAGACCGGCTGCGCAAAGACATCACGGCACAAAGCACGGACGCCAACGCCGATCCGGGCATCTATCGCATCGCCGAAGATGTTCAGCAAGTCGTGTCGGGCAACGACTTCGGGCTGGCAGGCGTGGGCTACTTTCAACCGCTGCGGGAAGACGTTCTACTTCAAGAGCGCGGGTTCACGGTTTGGCGGCTGAGCTACCAAACAATGCTCGACGCGCACGTGTTGCCACGCGACCACGGCGATCAGGCCCTACTTTCATACTTACTCGACGGAAACGTGGACCCGATTGACGCCAATGATGCACCTAACCCAATGGTCGAGGCCGAAGGCGATTTGAGCTAATGGCGACGATTAAGGTCAAAGCAAAGCCCGGGCTCACGGTGTTTTTCCCGCGCCGCATTAAGGCCGGCCCGGGCGCCGTCTGTTATCAGCTCACTGCCGACGAGGTTATCGAGGTTAACGGCGATGAAGCCTTTGTGATCAAACGCCTCCGCGCTGGCGACCTTGAGATCGTGCGAGCAGCGCCCATCCGAAAGCGACAAAAGAAAGCTGAATCCGTCGAGGTAAAAGAATGACGATTAATCACAACGTTCCTTCGACGACTCGAAAACCGGGCGTCTATCATGAGTTCGATCTCACCTCTAGCGCGCAATCGCTAGTGCCGCTCACCAATCGCGTTTTGCTGATCGGGGTGCAGGGGTCGACGGCGACGGCGACGGCCGACGAAGTCAGTCAGGTGTTCGACGAGCTCACCGCCGATGCGGCTTACGAGGCGGGTAGCGAGGTTGCGCTCATGATTCGTAAGGCGTTGGAGACGGGCCGCGCGCTTGGCGTGCAACCTGAAATCTACGCAGCGGGAATCGCCGACCCCGGCGGCACCGCGGCGACGTACACAATCACCGTATCAGCCGGTACGGCCGTCGCTGGCGATATCGTTTTCCGAATCGGCGAGGTAGCATTCCGCGCTGGCGTTTCAACCGGTGACGATGAAAATGCTGTGGCGACGGCGATCGCCAACGCAGTCGACGGCAAGCTCGCGCAGATTCCGGTTACACAGGGTACCGTCGCGAACGTCGTAACTTTGACCCTCAACTACACCGGGGAAAACGGCAACGATCTTATCGTGCAGATCGACGACGTTGGCCTGACTGGGATGACAGTTGTCGCGGCCGCCGGTGTGGCTGGCGCCGGAGTTTCGACGCCCACCACCGCATTGGCCAATGCACTCGTTGGAGATTTCGAGAGTGTCGCCATCAGCAACCGCAAGTCGGCCGACGTCACGCTGTTGCAGACACATCTGACAGCGGCGTGGGCGGCATCTGCCAAGCGTTGGCGATTTGGGTTTATCGGCTCCAACGACACGCTTTCGACCGAAACGACGCTGGCCGGTACCGCCAACGATGAGCGCATCTGCGTGACTACGTACGAACAATCGCCGTCGATGCCGATGCAAATTGCCGCATGCATGGCGGTGACCGTTTCGGCGCGCGAGCTGCCCAACTTCAACTGGGATGGCCAGGAGGTTCCGCTCGCACTACCGCCTGATGCCAGCGCCTACACTGATACCGAAATCGAAACGGCCATCGCCGCCGGCGCAACGCCGCTGTCACCGAACAATGCCCGCACTGCCACCGAGGTTGTTCGGCTGCTCACAACGAAAACCCTCGAGGGCGGCAACCCGTTTGAGAACGTGCGCGACCTGGCCATCATGCGCGGCCTGGTTTTCACCACGCGTCAGATTGACGTGCAACTCACGCAGCAGTTCAAGGGTGTCAACAAGTCAGCCCAGGTTCTCAAGCGGATCCGGTCGGTAACCTTTGGCGTTCTCAAGTCGCTTGAAGCCATTGGCGTGACCCAAAACGTCGATTCATTGTTCCCGCAGCTCGTTGTTGAGCAAGATCCTTTCGTCGCCACTCGGGCCGTGATCAACGTTCCTGAGAGCATCATCCCGAACCTTCACCAGATCGTGACAAAGCACGTTCTATTCGTGCAATAGGGGGCTAGACGATGGCTCGTGCCGTACAAGACATTTTGGTACTCGAGTACAACGGCCCGCAAGGGAACGTGGAGCTCGAGACAGTAGAGAGTTCGACGCTCAATCGGTCCAAGTCGCGAACTCGTATCAAAACAATGAATCGCGGACGTCAAGCGATCGCGTTTCAGTCTGGCGTCGAAGAAGTCTCGATGACGCTTACCGTTGTCCCGGAACTCCAAAACCCCGAAGTCGATTGGGTGTTGGCGTGGAAAAACGACGAGCTATTTGAACTCGTCGGCGAAAAGGGAATCGACGGGAAACGCGAGCTTATTCAGGATTGCATCGTTTCCGACGTCAACGACACGCACAACGAAAACGGCGAAGCCAGGCAGGAAGTCTCTGTTGAAGGCCTCGTGAGCCTGGATGAGCCTTCGAGCTAGTCGTGTATGGCTACGCAACCCACGCTAAAGGCAGTTCAAGCGCTCTCGCCCGGCATGGAAATGCTAGGGCGTTTGCGCAAGGGAACTCAGAACGAGTCGATCATCACGTGGCCGGGCACCGAAGCTCAGCTGGTGATGGTCCCGCTCAATTGCGACGAGTTGCAGGATGCGTACGCCGAGGCCAACGAGCGGTTCAAACAGCTCGGGTTGGAGATCACGCTGTACACGGCCGACGACTTCTACAGCGAGCTGGCCATGCAGATTCTCGTGCGTGCGATGCGTTGCATCGAAGACGAAACGAGAAAGTCCCGACTGTTTGCCAGCGGCGACGAGTTGCGCGGCGCCATCACACCAGACGAGCGAACAGCGCTGAACACCGCGTACATCGATCTGAACGACAGGTGCAATCCCGATCCGCAAAAAATGTCCGACGAGTTGTTCAGGCAGATCGACGAAGCCGTAAAAAAAAAGGACGCGATCCAACTGAGCAGTTTCGGCTCGAGCACGCTCGCGATCTACATGCTTGGTATGGACAACATGCCGCTGAGCTGACGTACTGGCAGCTCCGTTTCTACTACCTCCGACTTCAAGAGGTTCGACGCCAGGCCGAGGCCGAGCAGCGTCGCGTTGACGCCAAGGAGCGTCGCCACGGAGGCAAGCCCCAAATCAGTCAAACGTTCCGTTGCGTGACCCGAGCGCAGCGCGAGCAAATGCGAAAGGCGCACCAACGTGGCTAGCCCCGAAGCAAAGGCAATGGTGCGCGCGGACAACCGCAAGCTACGTAGCGATCTCGCCAAAACCAAGGGGATGTTTCGCAAGACATTCGGCGGGCTAAAGCGCGGCTTCTCCGCGGCACTGTCGCCGGTAGGGATCGGCGCTGGGGCTGTCGGCTTTGCACTCCTTGGCAAAGAGGTGCTGGCATTCGAAGACACGCTCGACCGCACGGCGCGGCAGGCCGGCATGACTGGTCAAGCCACCGCGCGAATGCGAGCGCAAATTATTGAGCTGTCAAAGGCAAGTGGCATCTCACGCAATGAGGTGCTTGCGGCCGCCAATGAGATTGTGAATCTCGAGGGCGCCGCCGGTCTAACGGACGCCAAGCTGAAGACGCTGGTAAAGGCGAACGAGGCGACAGGTTCATCGATGAAAGAGCTCGCGTCGCTAACGTTCGGCCTCGGCAACGCGTTTGGGATCGTAGAGAACGCAGACCTTGAAAAGGCGTTTAGCGGAGTGATCGAGGCCGGCAAGCGCGGGTCAGTGCCACTCAATCAGATGGCGCTGATCCTGCGCGGCCTAGCGCCTCAGTTTGCCAAGTTCTCAAGCACGGGATCCGAGGGCGCGGCCGAACTGGCGGCGACACTGCAAATAGCAGCGCGCGGATTCGGAACGGCGCAAGAGGCCGGAACAGGCGTACAGGCGCTACTGGTGGCGCTCACGAAGAACGCCGGCAAGCTGAAGAAGTTTGGCGTCAACATTTTCGACTCAAAAGGTAAAGAGCGCGGCCTGAAAGACATCCTTACTCAGTTTGACAAGAGCAAGCTGATCAAGGATCCGACGAAGCTGCAAAAGGCGCTCGGCCGGAACGAAGCAGTCAAGGCCCTTCAGGTTTTACGGAAGTTCCGACCACAGCTAGACAAGATCACCGACGGCGCCAAGGCGTCCGACGCACTCCAAACGGATTCGGCTGATCGACGTGCGTCGCAGGCGGCGAAGATGAAGATCGCCATGAACAACTTGAAGGAGTCGATCCTGAAAGTGTTCACGCCGGCGCGACTAGAGATGTTTGCGCGCGCCATGGAAAAGGTCGCCGATGTTGCCGAGTTCCTAGTCGACAACATCAAGCTTGTCGCGGTCGTCATTGGCGGCATCAAGCTTACCGGCCTTATTGGCGGCATGGCAGCGATGGCCACAAGCTCCGGAGCTATCGCAGGCAACATGGCCAAGACGCGGCTCGGGATCGCCGCTGCGGCGACGGCTGGGTTTGCGCTCGGCACCGCGCTCGATCGGGCGTTCGGGCTCAGCACGAAACTGGCGAATCTGGCTGACCCGAACAAAAAGTCGACGACCAAAGCGAAGATTGACACCGGGTTCATTCGAGATCGCGCCAACGAGCTTGCTCAGGCCAGTGGCCTAGGCGCCACGCGCGCGAAGTTCGGCGCGGCCCAGACCATTTCCGGGCCCAAGGCAGAGGCCCTCGGCTCCAGCGCGCGGGCGCTGCAACGTCAGGCCAGTGAGCGCGGAATCCGGGGGCCCGGGGGCCGTTTTAACAGAAACCTGGCGCTCAAACAGCTTTCAGGCCTTGACCCAACGAAGAGTGCGATCAATCGCAAGATTGCTGAGAGCGAGTTCGGCGACGTGGTCGACAACATGAAGAAAGCCCTTGAGTCAACTGAGGTGTTTGCCAAGGCCACCAAGGAGTTCCAAAGCAAGGGGATCAAGTTTGACGTGACCGTTGACTCCGAGGGCATCTTGAAAGCGGTGCGAACCGACGAGAAAGCACGAAGGGCTCCCCCACCGTAATGGCCGAAGGATTCACATTTGAAGCGAGTTACGACGGCATCAGAATCGATGTCGTTTCGTCGTCTGTGAACCATGCGCGCAAGGTGATCTCGCACACGTTCCCCAAACGCGACGGCGCGAACACAGAAGACATGGGCCGCGAGCCGCGCGAGATCACGATGGAGTTTCTGTTCCTAGACAACTTGCGGCTACCTCAGCTTCAGGTGATCACCGGGCAGATCTCAGAAGACGGTTACGAAAAGCGCTTTCGCGAGTTCAAGGAGCTCGTTGACGGCGGCGCGGTGCGCACGTTGATTCACCCGTACGAAGGCTCCGTACGCTGTCGCATTCGCGAGTTCTCGCACACCGCCAAAGGTGACGTGCAACCCACGATCAATTGCAACGCGACGTTCGTCGAAGAGATCACACAGCCGTCAACGTTCCGCGCAGGATCGGGATCGCAGAATCGCGCGAGCTCTCAAGAGGTGCGGTCAGCGAAGCTTGCCGCCGATGATGCGCTTAGCAGCTCAACCTTTGCCGCATCGGTACCGGCTGCCACGCTAACCGCCGTTCAGGCCAACGTCGACGACGCGCTCACAGAGGCCGAACGATGGGAGCTGAACCCGGATCTTTCGTCGCGCGAAGTGCAGCTACAGTACGCTCGGATCGCCAACAGCCTGAACGCCGATCTCGTGACGCTGGGTGCGCTGTCGTCGATCGATCGTTATCTGACGCACAAGACGTTTACGCTGTTGCAACGCAAGTTGCGCGATGCTGCCGAGGCGTTCACCTCAACCACCACTCGCATCGTTGAAATCACAACGACGGAAGCTTTGCCCCTACGCGTCATCGCCACGCGGTTCTACGGCGCAACCGAGGCCGAGCAGCGGTTCAACGAGATGCTCGAACTCAACCCTGGCATCTTTCGCCCGACGATCATTCAGCCGGGCACGACACTCAAAGCGTTCTCACCTACGGTAGCTAGCTCGAGATTGGTGCAGTGAGTGTTTTTACGCATGAGATCTCTGTTGTCGTTGCGCTGGATCCAATCCGGCTAACCGACACGATCAAGTTGCCCATCGGACGCGCCCGCGGCGTTCGGATCCCCGGCTGGAAATCCTACTCGGTCACAGTCGACATGCTGACTCCGGCCGACGCGTTTGACCTGGAAGTTCAGTTCACGCGTGAAGCTTGGGATCTATTGCGGCCCGACGCGGAGATCGGCGTGTACATCGACGAGACACGCATCCTGACTGGGTACGTCGGCACACGGGAAAAGACCTCAGGCGGTAGCGGCACGCTGATTCGCATCACAGGGCGCGACAAGACCGGGCGCCTGGTAGACGAGTCGGCCCCATTGTTCCGTTATGGCGGGCTTGGTATCCGCGAGCTCGCCGAAAAGATTTGCGGCATCGGGACAACCAACGCGCTGTTTAAACGCGTGGTTCTCGTGAACGCTCGGAACCGACTGCTCATGCGCGGCCGCCGCGTTGTCACCGCGCCGGTCAATCGCGAACCCACGAGCGGCGCGACGGAAGACGATTATCGCCAGCTTGACGGCGTCATCGTGGAGGCAATCCCCTCGACTGTCGCGAACCCACAGCCAGCACGGCGCATTCGCAAACGCGCGGTCATCGATCCGGGCATCTTTCAGGGGCGTGCGACGAAGAAAAAGGTGAACCCCGGGCAGACCCGTTGGTCGGTGCTTGAAGAGTTCTTGCGCGAAGCGCGGCTACTGGCGTGGAGCACCGGCGACGGCGAAGAGCTGTTCATCGGACTGCCAAACTACGATCAGGAGGCGCAATACGAGTTTCGCGAGTCAGCGTCAGAGTCGGCCGAGCGCGACGTTTCCAACTGCCGGATCACGGTGACCGAGAATGTCGAAGAGATGTACTCTGAGTACGTGGCCGTTGGCGCCTCTCGCGGAAGCTCCGCCAGCTATGGCGCCAACGTAATTCGCAACCGCGACTCGGTGTACGACAATCCCGAAAACACCGTTGACGGGACGGGGATCAACTTCCGCCGACCCAAGCGGCTACTGATTACGGACGACGGGATCAAAAACAAGCGGGATGCGCTGGAGCGTGCGGAGCGCGAACAGCTCGAACGCGAGGCCTCGCATTTTGAGGTGCTCGTCGAGGCATCTGGACACTCTCAGGAATATCGCGGGACGTTGGCGCCGGTCATCTACGTACCCGACACCATGGCCAAAGTGCGCGACGGCGACACCGGGCTGAATGGCGATTACCTGATCACGTCGTGCACCTACACTAGATCGCGTGAATCCGGGACTCGTACCAGTTTGCGCCTTGTTCCACGTGGAACACTCCTAGTCTTATGACCCGTTGGACCGCAGAAGACTTTCGACGTCGCAGCTCTCGCATGGCGATGAACGTCATGAACATGATCCGCAAAGTGGTGATCGGCACAACCAACGGCGGGCTATGGCAGGTGCTCGGGTATCAAACCACCGACTTCGACGAAGGTGAGGTGGTGACCGAGGGCGAAGACGATGAGCTCGTTGATGTCTTTCAGGGTACGCACATCTACGCGCGGCCGGCGGCTGGTGACGATTCCGAGGCCATCATGATTCACGTCGGTGGCGAAGCCGAACACCCGGCCGTCATTGCCACGCGCGACGAAGATGCCAGGCGCGCCTACGTTGACGATTATGGCGACATTGCCGAGGGAGAGGTCGTTATCTTTAACAGCTCTGGCGATTCGCGGATTCTTATCAGCGTCGATGGCGACATTGAGATCACGTCGCTTAATGAGGTCGTCATCCGCAACCCAGGCGGAACAACCGAACCACTAGTTCTCAAGTCCGAGCTCGACGAGTTCATCTCTGACATCTTCAACTCACACGATCACGGGTACAAGTCTGACTCGGCACTGCCAACGTTTAGCCAAACAACCGACCCACCGGATCCAACGGGCTCGGCCTTTCCAGGTACGGCCGTTCTGAAGGCCGAATAATGCCGGGCGACGATCTACTGATAGGCAATGACGGTGACTACGTCGATGATGGGCAAGGGGGCTTCACGCTCACAACTACGGCACAGCCCTCCGTGCGTCACCAGCTACTCGATCGCCTCGGCGATTGGATCGGCGACCCCGAGGCCGGCCGGGAGATCCGCGGCAACAGAGGGCGCAACGCCAGCGCCACCGAAATGGACGCGGAGCGCGACTCCCATCAGCGCGCGCTCGAAGTTTTGCAGAACGAAGATCTCATCGACAACATAGAGATCGAAGTGGACCGGGATCAGCTCAATCGGTTCGCGCTCCAAACCAGAACGCGTGACACCCAATCGGGCGGCACGATCGAGTTCTCAACCCTAAACGAGTTCGGTGGGTAATGCCGTTTACCGTCCCAGCGTTTGACGAAATCCGCGAGCTCTTGCTCGCAGCCATGAGCGGGCGTTTCCCGAACGCAAACCTGAACCGGTTCGGTGACCTGTACAAGCGGCTGAGCGTTGTGGCCCTTGGCGTCTGTGACAACCATTTCCACCTGAGGCAAGTCGGGCTCGACGTGATGCCAGACACCGCCGGTGGCGAGTTCCTAGATCGTCACGCCACGATTTGGGGCCTCACACGGCGTGGCGCTAGCGGGTCGGCCATCAGTGCAGGCCTACGCATCTTCGGCACAGCGGCATCGACAGTGCCCGTGAACGAGGCGCTGACTCACACGGCCAGCGGCCTGTCGTTTCAGACGTCCAGCGGTGGCACGATTCCGGCCGGTGGGTTTCTGGATGTGGACATCGTCGCTGTTTCGACCGGCGAGCTGACCAATCTCGAGGTAGGCCAGGAGCTTGACTTTGACTCCACCCCCACGGGGCTTGAGCAAACAACTCGCATCGTCATCGAACTCGAGGGCGGACAAGATCAGGAAACAGACAGCTCGCTGCGGGATCGCGTACTCAATCGCATCGCCGAACCGGCGGCCGGTGGCAACCGCAACGACATGGAGCAATTCGTGTTGGAGGCGTTGGCCGACATCGACACGGCCTACGTCTACCCGCACCGCAATGGCCTTGGAACGGTTGATTTGGTGGGGCTCCGCGGTGGTAGCGGTACGGCTCGATTGCTTACTGCCGGGGAGCGCACCACCGTTTTCAACACAGTGGACGCGCTGCGCCCCGTCACGATGACGATCCGCATGGTCGAGGTGACAACGGCGACTCAAGACATTGAGGTGCTCATCGTCCCCGAGTCGGACCCCGCCTATCAGTTTGATTGGACGGACGCGACGGCGCCGACGGTTTCGACCTACGTGGCTGGCACGCGTACGCTCACGTTTGGCGCGGTGCGGCCGGCAGACATGGCCGTTGGCGATCGCTTGCTACTCGACGATCCGCTCAGCGACGGCACGGAGTCTGTGATCGAGTCATTGAGCGGTACGAGCGCTGTGGTGCTCACCGAAGATCTCGGGTACGCGCCCACAGCATCGAGCCCCGTTTACTCAGGTAGCCCCATCACAGCCAACATTCGCGCGACGATTCAGGCGCTGTTTGACTCGCTCGGCCCGGCCAACCCCGACTCGGCCAGCGGCCAAACGTACGGAACGTGGGAAGGCAACTTGCGCCTATCCAAGCTGTTTGAGGCGATTCAGACAACGACAGGGGTACTCGACTCAACCATCGTGGCGCCGGTCGCCAATGTTGAGGCAACCGATCCGGCGTTTCCCACAAACACTACAGTCGAGCTGCTGATCGCGGGCAAGTGGATCATCCGAAAGGACAACACATAAATGGTCCGTCTCATCAAAGACTGGAGTGCTGAGAACGCGCTAACCAAGGCGCCAAGGAGTCTGTCTTGAGCACGCCAGTAATCGATATCAACCAAGTAACGCTCGGCGCTGGCACGCCTGGCCAGTCGCGCGACGACGGTGTGCTGTCGCAAGTTGTCACTCTCAGCGACACGGCCAACCCACCGGGCGCTCGTTTCTGGGAAGTGATCGACAAGCCAGTTGGCGAGTCGGCGACACTCAGCTCCGCCACCGCCGATGAACCCACGTTCACGCCAACCGTCGAAGGCACGTGGCTATTCAAGGTCACCTACAACGCAGTCGAAGCGAGCGGCAACAACAACGCTATTGGCGAGTTCATCACTACGCAAGGCGGTTTCGGCATCAAGCTCGCCAACGGGATTCGTATTCCGGGCGCTGGCGAGACAAACCAGTTTGACGGCGACGGCTGGCACCCGGCGATGGATCAAGCGCTTCGGGTGATCGGTACCGGCGGCGGCACCACTCTCGATTCATCCTATGACGGTGGCGGCAGCGGTGCCGGTCGAACGATTACGGCCGATGCGAACGCGGTCGCTGTTACCTCGTCAGCTGCAGACAACAACAACTTGTTTGAGCTCACTAAGTCGCCAGCCGGATCGCAGTCTGGCGATGGCTTGCTCGTTACGATGGGCGCCAACACAACAGGCGCTGGCATCTCTGTCGCGCAGTCGGGGAGCGGGCCGAGCATTGAGACGTCGCTAGGCGCTGTTGGAGCGCCCGCGTATTCGTTCTCGGGCGATCCCAACACGGGTATCTACGCCAGCGCGGCCGACGAATTGGCTATCACCACAGCCGGAAACCAGGCCACACGCTGGTCGGTTGCGGGTCAACAGTTGTCGCTGAATGGCGGAGTGGGGGCCCCTCAATACTCGTTTGCCGGCGATCCAAACAGTGGAGTGTTTCAGGGATTGTCGGCCGACACCGTCTCAATCGCCACCGGCGGTGTCGAGGCTTGTCTATGGAACGCCTCGCAACAGACGTTGGTAGCGGCCGGCGCGGTGGGTGCTCCTGGCCTGGGATTTGGCGTCGACGATGACACCGGCATCTACAGGTCAGCCGTCGACGAGATCGCGATAACAACAGGAGGCACGCAGGCGACCCGCTGGTCGATTGCGCAACAACAGCTCTCACCCCTCGGGTCGCTGGCGAACCCGCAGTACTCGTTCGCCGGGGATGACAACACGGGTATGTACGCAAACGCCCCCGATCAGATCCGGATCGTTGCGGGCGGCGCTGCTGGGTTTACGGTGACGAGCACGAGCGTGCAGTTCCAACAGGAAATCCAGTGCGTCAACGGCGACGCGGGCGATCCGCAGGTAACGTCATTCTTCGATCAGAACAGCGGCATGTTCTGGATCAACCCCGACATCTTGGCGCTGTCTACTGGCGGCACCGAATGCGTGCGATGGATCGCTTCGCAACAACAGCAGTCCCCTGACGGTTCGGCGGCTGCGCCCCAATACTCGTTTGTTAGCGAGCCTGATTGTGGGCTGTACCAAGGCGCCACCGCCGACACGCTTTCGGTCGCCACAGCTGGCACCGAGGCGATGCAATGGTCGGCCGATCAGCAATCGCTGGCGACGCTGGGAACGGCGGCGTTGCCTAGCCTGTCGTTTATCGGGGATCCAAACACTGGCATCTATTCGCCCGGCGCCGACCAGGTCGCTGTTTCGCAGGGTGGCGCGCAGGTCGCGGCGTTTCGAACCGACGACGGCTTTGAGCTAGTGCAGCCAGTGCAAACAAGCGGCACGCCTCAGGCGCTGCGGGTTGCCCCCGGAGCGCACACAACGCTGACAGCTAGCGCAGACGTCACCGACGTACATTTTGATCTCGCCAGATCCGTACAGCTCAATACAGGCGCGGTCGCGCTATGGGAGTCGGTCAAGTTTTCGCCACCGACGATCGCGTTCGTGGGGTCGAGCACGGTAACGCAGGCCATGAACGTCGTGATCGACGGAGGCCCGGCCGCAGGCACCAACGCGACGATCACCGATTCTTTTGCGCTGGCGGTCAACGGTCGGATCATTACCGATCAGGGTGTAGCGCTCGGCGGTGGTAGTACCGCGACACTCGGAACCGTTGGCGGATCTGGCCCGTCGGCGACTGCGCAGGCGAGGTGGCTGCAGGTCGACACAACGGCAGGCGGAACCGGTTTCTTGGCTGTTTGGGAATAAGGGAAGGAAATGAGACACATCAAAGTCCCGGAAGACATTGCGCTAGCAAACCCCGAAACCGGGACGCGCCTGCGAGAACCGTCAAAAGAAGACGCAACCATCATGGTTGACGTCGCGCCAACGACGTTCCATCAGTTCGTGATGCGCAACTTGGTTTCGAACAACGACGTGTTCGGCCAGGGGTACGCGTCGGTGCTGGCCGCGTTTAAGGTCGACGCAGCGTTCAGGGATGCCGACCCCGGCGATGTGGTCGACTTGGAAGACGATGTGCATGAGAAGTTGTGCGACGCGCTCAATCGAGCCGAGTGGCGAATCCCCGCGATCGCGATGCAGTACATGGCGTTCATGGCCGCGATTGTCGATGCGCCGTCGATGCGACTTAGCAAGGTGGCTGCGAGCTAATGGCCTTTGGCGGCAAAGCGGCGTGGGGCACCACGAGCTGGGGTAACGCCCCAGCGCCGCCACCGATCCCCACACAGCTGAAACAGATCGTCGTGAGTCAGGGTGGCGTCACCTACCGCTTGCGTACGGCGAAACCTAGGAACGTGATCGGATGACAACGGTTGCGCAGTTTCGCTTTGAAGAGCTGAACGACAATGTCCGGCCGGTCGACGCTGCGGCGAACATGAACGATCTGTCAGACGATCCGGCCTCGACGCCAGCGCTCACAACGCCCCCGATCGTGACAGCAATCACGGGCCGCGGGCGACAGTTTGATACCGATGTGGGGTTTGTCGGAACCGAGGCCGTCGCAGATTCAACGCGCCTAACGCGCGACCTGACGGTGCGTGCTTGGTTGCGATACGAGATCGGCAACGCATCCAACGGCGAGCGAGGCACCATCGTTGCCCGGGGTCGCCGTGGCAGTGCGGCTGAGCGGCTGATATGGGGGCTAGAGATCGAGCGCGTAAGCGCCACTCACGCCAAGGTGCGTTGGCGCTGGGAAGAGATCGGCGGCGGCGCGGCCGTTGTGACGGCGTACGAATTCATCCCAAACCCGGTCGGGTTTTTCGAGATCGCTGCGGTCCGTCGGTGGGTCAACACAACGGAAGTCGAGCTCGAGTACTACGCCAACGCAACGCTGCTCGGATCTGAAACCGTCGCGTTCGGCGACATCGGCGAAGGCGTTGGCGGATCTCTCACGGTTGGCTGCGCCGGCGATTCGCTTGGCGATTATGAGCTGTTCTTGCCGACCGATTCGATCATCGATTCGATCTCGATCGAAGATGACGCCATGAGCGCTGAAGAGATCCGGCAGGATTTCCGGATGGTCTCAGTGCATCAGCCGAGCGGCTATCAGATCTTGAAGAGCTACATCCCACCGGGTGAGGCGTACACAACGGATCCGACGTCAAACGTCCGCAAATGGATTGCCGCCGAGGGCGATGCCATTGGCCATTTGCTAGGACTCGGCGAGCGGATGCACGAAGATTTGCTACCCGACAGAGCCTACGGCGCCGCCCTTGAAAAGTGGGAAGAGCTCACCGGCCTAACGCCAGCGCTCGGGGCAACGATCGCCGAGCGCCGGACCGCGCTTCTAGGGTTTTTGCGTAAGACCGGCGGGTACACAATTGCCGATCTGAAAGATGCACTCGGGCCATTGTTCGGGCTAACCGGATCGCAGATCGACATCATCGAGTTTACCGGCGTTCGCACCGACGACTTTGCAACCGACGACATCACCACCCCACCGTCGTCGATGTGGCGCACGCTCACGCAAGGCGCGACGATATCGGTAGCGGCCGGAATCTGTCGACTTGATCAAACCGGGGGAACCGTCAACGCCATCTGGCCAAACGCTTGCCCGCGGCGCGAGACAAGCGTCACCGGCGACGGCGCCGTATTTGTCGTTACGGTGGACAACTACGAAAGCAGCACCGACGTCGATGGGCTGGTCGGCCAGTACTGGCGATCGACCGATTCAAACAACGCTGTGTTCTGGGGCGTGATCGACGATGGCGGCGGCTGGGATGTCTCGTATTTCACCGTGGTCGACAACGTTGTTTCCGCCGTGACCAGTGTGGTGGCGTCTGTGACCGAACCTGTCGAGCTGTATTCGCGGTACCTCGGATCGGGGGAGTTCCAGCTTGGGCGCATTGTTGCCGGCGCCATTACGATCGACGCGACGATTACCCCGTTTTCCGTAGACCCGAAATGGTGCGGCATGATTGCGGTACATCCGGGGGCCGCAACCGGCGATTTGTTTGCCGAGTTCGACGACGCCTCGGTTTTTGAGCCTGAGACGCGACGAGCATTCCACTTCATGGCCTATCGCAATCCGGCGCTGTCTGGCGTCTACGACATCAATACGGCGCAGCAACAGCTCGACAAACAGTCGCCAGCGCACGTTGTACCGGCCGCGGTCACCGATACCCGGGGGTTCTTGCACGGCCCGACTGGCACCGGACGCCACGGTATCGATCCGCTCTATCCCAAGATCAGCTAGGTGACCCATGGCGCTACCAACCAGCAGAGACTTTGACGCAACCGACGCGGGCCCGCTAAACCACACAGTCACCAACGCGATCCAAGATGCGATCGTGGGGCGTCAGCACGGCGAAATCATCGCCCACCTCCCCGCGACCGCGTTCGTCAACTTCAGCGGCGCGACCTTAAGCGGGGAGCAACGATGGGACCTCACAAGCGGCGACCGCGTGGTGGCACCGCTAAGCCACATCCTAGTGGAAGACAGCGTGCTTACCGAGTTCACGGTGTACTACGAGGGCGACGCGACATTGACTGTGGAGTTCAGGGTCGACTCCAACGATCTGATTAGCAACACTGTTCTTACGCCTGTGACGGGCAAGAGCACAGCGGCCTCGGCCGGTTTCCAGACGCTCGCATTCACGTCAGCAGACGCAGGGATTCCGCTCACGGTCGCAACGGCCACACAGTACTTCATGGTCGGCAGCGCCGCCGTCGCTGCCGGTACCGTTGGCCTGCTCGGCGTACAAATGAAATTCACCAAGCCCACCTAGTACAATGCTCGTGTGGCTGCAGAATTTCGCGATGGCACTCCGGTACAAGGCGTACCAGTACCGGGCCATGGCGAAACGTTTGAGGGCGCGACAGGATCAATCCCCCAACACATCCCACCCGAGCAAACCGACCGGATGGTCGCAGCAATGCTGGATCGACTCGCTCAACTCGAGGCGATGAGCGAAAACACCCCCATTCCTGGCCAGCCACCGCCCCCCACGCCACAACAGGTTATCGAGCAAGCGCTCGGCCACATCGTCGAAAAGCACGCAGGCCCGCCGCACAAGCGCGTGCTCGGTATGACCGGGCCAGACCTGGTCAAGTTTGTGCTCGCGATGGTTGTCGCTATCGCCACCGCATACTACGGGATGAAGTTCGCGATCGAGCGCAACACCGGGCAAATCGAGGCCAACGAGTCAAGGATCGAGGGCCATCAAGACGCCCATCAGAAGGTAGACGAACGGCTGCACACGCTGGAACGTGCGACCGATCGAGTAGAGGTAAAACAGGATCAAACACTCGACGCGATTCGGAGCATTCGGGAAGGCCTGAAACGCGATCACAGACGGCGGAGATAATGACAGGCCATGGCACTGATTACCGATCCCGACAATCTATCCCAGGGGAATCTAACGACACCGACGGATGCCGTGTGGGGAACACCAACCGGCGCCACCGTCACGATCACGTCGGCCGGTTCGGGGCTGCCCTCGATCACCGCAAACGATTATTTCGAGGTGCGAGACCACTCTGACCCCGAAAACAATGGGCTTTACAAGGAGTCCGGCGGGTCGCCTGCCACAGGATCAATCACTGCTGACAAGGTGACCGGGGTTAACCCGGTAGCCAACGCGGTCGGCGAAACGATTCGCACGTTTCACACAGATGCGTCGGCATCGACTGAGAAGTCTGTACATTTCGATACGGACGCCAACGACGTCTATTTGCTGCAGCAAGGCAACCTGTCAACAGACGGCGTGACACTGCAGGCGCTCTATTCGTTCGCGAAAATCGAGTGGGAAAGCGATCCGGATCTGATCCCGTTCGATTTCCCGTTCCAAGGGATTACCCCGGAGCAATTCGAATTCATCGAAGATTGGACACCGGCCACTCCGGCGGGCGAAGCCATCACAACAGAGAAGTTGATTCGTACTGGCGGGTGGTCCGAGATCACGTCGGCCGATGTGACGCTGAAACAATATTTCGGCGTCATCACTCTAGGTACGTTTGAAGATTCTGGCGCCGACACCGCCTACTATATTTTCGGCACCGATCCGTTGGTCGATAATTCAACGGACTACGAATTTGCGGGGCCGGTGAATGAGGCGGTTCTCTCGTTTGAAGAACTCGGGAACCCTGACACGTGCGATTTTGCGACGAGCAGCACGATCACGCGCGCATCGGGGTCGTTTATCACCGACGGTTACAAAGTCGGCGGCGCTGTTACCGTCCGAGCGGCAACCGTTGGCGGAAACGATGGGACGCACACGCTTACCGGCGTCGCAGCTCTGACTCTAACGGTGTCAGGTACCCCATTCACAACGGGCACCGATACCGCCGCGCAGCTTGCGGTAGATAACCGAAGTTCGTTCTCAACGAGACTTCGTGTGCGTGACGCTGATCCCAACGGCAAGCTCTACGATTTCTCGGATCTGACCGCAATTGGTGTCTCGACGCTAACCAACAAGGTCGAGCGTTTCCCGCTAGCGAATGCCACCGACCTCAAGGTTTCTGAGACTGACGCGAACATAAACACAAATGTTCCGTACATAGACATGAGCGTTCGCTACCTTGACGCGACGTTCAACATGGAAATCGACACAACGACGAAGCGCGACTTCGGGATTGTGATCGACGTCGGCACCTACTCGGAAAGTAACGGCGCATCGGCATCGTCAACGCTGTTCACGTCGGCGAACATTGGAGACATCACCGTCGGGGATTACACAGGCGGCGAGCTCATCATCCATGAGGGGACGGACCAGGGCACACATACAATTAGCGGTACCCCCGTAAACAACGCTGGCACATTAGAGGTAACGACAACGGTGTCACTCACTGCCACCGAGTCAAACTTGTCGTTCACTTTGCAGCGCTCCACCCCAGTTACTGCTACTGCCGAAGAGATATACGAGTTCGTGCAGCGCCAGTTGCGCCGGACAACCGATATCGATAACACCGACGGCACCGTGATCGGTCGCGCTGCCGATGACCTCTTAACGTTTGTTGGTGACACGTTAAACGCCGGGGTCGGAATTCCTACCAACCCCGCCGGATCCGGAAGCGGCACGGTGATCGTCGGCTTTGATTCGAACGACACCAACAGGCTCGGATTCACCGACAACGGTGGGACGCTAAGAAACTTCCCATTCGTCGCGGCCGGGACGATCAACTTTAACCCCAACCTCGTCAGCGACTCGATGGGCAGCTATTGGATGTTCTTTTCACATACGGGATCGGATGCGGTTGCCGATCTAGCGTTTAGTGGCGTATCGGGTGCAACGGCATCAATGGACTCTGCTGGCAGCAACCTTCCCACCCTGACCCAGGACGACTACATTAACGTTACAGGCGCGACCAATCCTGAGAACAACGGGATTTGGATCGTGACCGATGCATCGCCGTCGTCAACGCAGGCGGACGTACGAAAAGTTTCCGGCGAAACCGTCGTCAACGAAACAGCATTCGCGGGCACTATCGAGCACAACCCAATCAACAGCCCGAGCGCGATCATCGTAGACAACAACGCCGGCGCTGACATTTCTGGCTCGATCGGCGGCGCGAGCGTTGCGTTTGATTTCGACTACGACGGAAATACTCAGGGAGGCCGCACGGCGGCCACAGATGCCGCGATCACGCTCCGAGCCATCGGGTTAGAGACGGGTCAGTTTGTCGAGACGACCGGAACGATAACGCGAAACGTGGGACTAACGTTCTCGTTGGTCGCGGGTCTTGAACGTAACTACAGCAACCCGTAATGGCGACACCCTCGATACGCTGCCGCACGTGCAAGCAGCTCAAAAGCTGTGAAGGCGAGTTGCGCAAGGCGCAAGTGGTGTTGCAAGAGCAGTCAAACGAACTCGTACGGCTGCGCGAGCAAGTGCACGATCAGGATGACCGGCGACAGGGCAGCAATACCAGCCTACAAAGCGCCATGAAAACGATCGCCGACTTGAGCTCGCAGCTCTCGGCCAAGAGTGCCGAGGTTGCGTTGCTCAAAAGAGGAGCTGACTAGGTGGGCGTTATCGTCGTTTGTCAGGAGACGTGTTGCGTTAATCGACTAACGCAATGGGAGTTCGCTCTGTGCAATTTCCGGCCGGATTCTGCGCACGTCCTGGGCGACGACGATTCGCAATGGTCGCCGCATGCGCAGGTTACAAAGATCGGCAACATCTCCGAGCTACCCAACGATCACGCGTTCGTCGTACTAGCGCCGGCCAACGGCACCAACATCGCCGGCGACGAATCGCTTGTTGATTTCACGCACCCAACTGACGTGATCTACTTTTTCGGATCGGACGCTCAGCACGTTGAGCAAGGAGATCTCGATCGCGTTATCGATCACAAGGTGTATGTTCCCAACGACAGCAACGACCAAATGTTTTCATTCACGGCCTACGTTGTGACCGCGTGGGATCGTCGAATGAAGGCCACGTGATGCCATGGCGATTGTTGACGGCCGAACAGCACTGTCAGGGTTTGAGTCTGGCGACACGCCAGCGCAGCCGGATGATCTGACGGGCGCTGCGGGCGGCACTGCCGATACAGAGATCTTCATTCAAGGTTCGCGGTCCTACGGCTACTATTCGGGATCAACGCGTGCAGGTCTACTCTACGACGCGGGCAGCGCTCAGGACTGGTCGGACAATACGTTTTACATTTGGGTAAACTGCGGCGTCGCGGGCCTCCTAAACATCAAAACAAACGGAGGCCTTGCCGTTCGGTTCTGTGGCGCCACTGTTTCCGATTGGTTTGAGGTTTACGTCGCGGGATCGGACGACTATCCCAACGCCGTTCAAGGTGGTTGGGTCATGCTTGTTGTGGACATTGAGAAAGCTAAGACTGCGAGCGATGCAACCAACGGAACGCCACCGGCCACGAGTGCTATTCGCTACGTGGGTATCAGCACGCAAACGCCATCGATGCCGCGCATGGCTGACAACACGTGGCTTGACGCGATGTGGCGCTTGCCAGCGAGCACGGCGGGTATACGTGTCGAGGGGCAAAACACAGGGTCAGTGGATTGGACGTGGGCCGACTTGCTCAGCTCGTCTGACACTAACGCTTGGGGAACCGTTAAAACGGCGCCAGGTGGTGGTATCGCCATCAACACGCCAATCCAGTTTGGCGCCAATGACGCAGTGGCCCACGGCTTTAGTGATACAAACCAGATCATTCTTTGGGAAGATTGGGATGTTGATGCCGACTTCTACGGGGTGACAGTGATCGGCGGGTCGAGCACGCAATCGTTTGAGCTCGGGGTTAAGACGGGCACGGGCGACGATGCCACGGGCGCGCAGGGTGGGATCATCGCAGCGTCAGCCACCGGGGAGCGTTTCTTCTTTGACGCAGACGACGCCAACATCGACGCGTGCAACGTATATGGCGTGCAGTTCATTCATGGCGCCGACTTTCAGCTCGACGACGCCAACACGAGCGTGATCTCGTGCGCGTTCGTCGATTGCACCAGTGCCACCGTTACCAATGCCGGCGACTTCTTGGCGTGCTCGGTGATTAACGCAAACACCGCTGACGGCGCAGCGTTTGTTACGACCGATGACATCACTGACATCGTGCGTTGCTCGTTTGAAAACAGCATGGGGTATGCAGTTGAGCTAACGACACCGCGTGTCGCATCGCAGACGAGTAAGGGTAATTTGTTTTCGGGGTACGGTCCGGCCGTTGAAACGTTCGACACCGAACTCGACGTCAACGGCACCACTGAAGTCATCACGGTCACCGCTCACCCTTGGAGCACGGGAGATCCCGTTCTCTACAACGACGAGGGCGGCACAGAAACCCCGGGCCCGACGGATGGCACCGTGTATTGGGTGCGGTCGCTCACGGCCAGCACGATCAGCCTGCACACCAGCGAAGCTGACGCCAACAGCGACACCGCGCGCGTTAACCTAACAGCGTCCGGCGGGGGAAGCGGCGAGACGCACTCGCTCTACTCGGGCGAAGCAGCCGTCAAAAATGACACCGCGGGCGCCGTTACGATCTCGATCACTGACACGGGGGACTCCCCCACGATCGCCAACGGCGTCGGCGCCTCAACCACCGTGAGTGCCGATACAGAGATCACGCTCACGGGGCTTATCAATGGCACAGAGGTGCGTGTGTACGCAGATGGGACAACGACGGAGCTAGCGGGGATCGAGGATGTCGTCGGCAACCAGTTTGTATTTTCGCAGCCGGCAACCGACGTTGTGGACATTCGGATCTTCAAAACCGATTACGAACCGGCGGACATTATGCAGTTCACAATGCCAGCGAGCGACGCGTCGATTCCGGTACAACAGCGGCTTGACCGCAACTTCAGCAATCCCTAATGCCAACGTTTGACGGGGACAACTTGGTCATCACGCTCGACTCGGGCGTTACGTCGATTGATGTGGAAGTGGACCTGTATTCGGATTGGAAAGAGTGGATGCTGCTTTCCGATAACGCCAAATACCCCCCGGCGTTTCGCACGATCGGCGGCGACAACCTCACGCCGGGTATCGAGGCCGGAGCATACTTTTTCCTGCAAAACCAGGACGGCTGGCGCATTAAACCCCCCGAAGAAGACATTACGATCTTCGTGAGCGGAAACTTTGCGCCCGAAGACTCCGACGCTGAAACTGTGGTGCCAACTGATGGCGCTTACACAGCTGCGATCTTTGGGCTGCAGCCGATTACGCAAAAGGTCGACGAGTTGCTCACGGTCTCGCAGGAGGCCTCTTACAACGGCGCAGTCTTTATCGACACGATCGACGGAACGCCGGGCGCAGCCTATCCATGCGGTCTACTGAGTGAACCGACGAGCACACTTGCCGACGGTCTCACGATCGCCAACAACCTCGGGCTAAAGAAGCTCTTGGTTCGCGGCACGATCGTGTTGACGCAAGATATGTCTGGGTTTTTGTTTGAGGGCCGCGGCACGCCAGCGGTAATCATTCTCAACGGTCAGACGATTGCGGGATGCACGTTTGCAGACGTGATGATCACTGGCGATGCAAACTCGTCTACAGGGGTCCTTGTCGATCGTTGCCTCGTTTCGTCTGTTACGAATATCGGAGCGGGCATCACTGAGAGCTCGCTACTCGGTACCAATACGCTCGTTGTTGGCACCGCGAATGATGGTTTCATCTCCAACAGCGGTGCCCACAAAACTGCGGGCATGGCACCGATCATTGACTTGCAGGGCGCCCACCAGTCCGTGGATATTCGCGCCTACGTGGGCGCACTTGAGATCGCTGGAGTCAGCCACGTATCTGCGACAGTGGAGGCGGACATCGATGTTGGCGTTGTTACGCTAGCTGCATCCGACACTGCCGGGACGATCACCATCCGCGGCATCGGAACGCTGACTGATAACTCAGCGGGCAGTACCGTCAACAGCGATCTCTTAATCAACAATGAGTCGATCGTGGCCGAGGGGATCATCATCCGGCAGGGCTGGTCGCGACAGGTCGATCCGACCTCAGAGATGCGCGGCATCATCCATCTTGAGAGCGCGGGCGAGGCGGTGACATTGCCAGGCGGCGCGACGTGCACGTTTCAGGCATACGATCGCGCGGGCGCCAGTATTGCCGGTTACTCCGGTAGCGGCACGTTGCGCACGATTGGCAGCGATACGTTTTTTGATTGCTCGGCGACCTATACACCTACCGCTGGCGAAGCGATCACAGTGCGCGTCACGATTACCGGATCCGGCGTTGGCGACAGCACGCACAACGGTCTCACGCAAATCGCGTTTCCCGAATTCTAATGGCGCTGATCACGGTCACCCACGGCAATTGGATTCCGCCGACGGGGGCACGTACCGGCACTGCAACGATCTCGCCTGGCCAACAGGTGCAAATGCTGCCGGCGCAGATCGCATTCGTTGTCACGTGTGTTCACGCGGAGCTCGCGGCGCTTGCGGAAACGACGGGCATCTTGGTTGCTCCGTCCGAGCTGAGCTTGCTCGAGTCGCTCACGCCCACGACAGCTGTTCTAACGGCGCTGGGGCCAACGGCTGAGCTAACAACGCTGGCGCTTGGTGCGCTGCTGGTCGCAACGCCATCCCCGGCAAACACAACGGTGGCCGACACCGGGGCAACGCTAGGCGATGCGCATCCGGCGGGCGAAACGGACGCGCCCGCCGATACGGCCACGCTTACCGGCGACGCTGATACAAGCACGCTAGGCGATGACGATGGTGGCGGCGACTTAGATGAATGTTAGGATCTGCCGCATGGGTCGCACACACAGCGTTGCGCAAGGCGAAGACAAGGTTCTCACGCTCACCGTGAACGACTCCAACGGCTCACCGAGAGATCTCACTGGCGCCTACGTCTATTTCGCGATCAAACGCACCGACGATGACGCTACACAGGTCGTGCAATACGACAACGATGCGGGCACCGGCGTTACGTTGCTGGCGCAATCAGGCGCGACGCTAGGGCAAGCCGAGATCGCTGTGGCCGCGGCCGATACAACCGCAGAACCGGTCGGCACAGCGCTAGTGTACGACGTGTTCGTTCGGTTCGATCCGGCCGGCGCTGACAACGAGCGCGTGCAGGTGGTCGACGGGACGTTTCAGATCACGCCACGCCGCGTTGTGATCCCATGATCGCCGGCCTCGTGGCAGGGCTCATTGCCGTTTCAATGGCCTCGCTGGGGTTCGCTGGCTATGCGCTGGCGCTCGCGATTAAGAACGGCAAACTCTCTACGCGTGTAGCCACGCTCAACACACACATTGATCAGGAGTCGCTTGCGCGCAAGGGGTTGCAGCGCGAGCTCGACAACACGAAAACGCGCCTAGAGACCGTGATTCACGATCGTGACGTAGAATTACACGCACTCTATGGCGACCTTGAAAAATGCGGCGATCCCGCTGCTCGTGGGGCTGTTGCTGTCCGTGGCATCCGCCGCATGTTGTCGGGACAGCCACCAACGGCTCCAGACGACACCACGCCCAACGTGTCTAAAAAGCCCCCCGCCGGTCGATAAAGTCGACGACGACGGGTGGGCGTTGCCTGGGTTCGACAAGTGCCCGGCCGACGCCAACTTTGCCACGTGCCTAACCATCACCGGTTCGGTGCAGCTGGCGAAAGCGATTCGCAACCTGAAGCGGTACGCCGCGGATGCGTACACGCGCTGTGGACCTAAACCAAAGGAACCCAAATGACGAGACGTTTTGAGTTTGGACTGATAGTGGCGGTGCTGTTGTTCGTCGCTGGCATTGTGCTCGCGAGCTCGGAGGCACGCGCTCAGGACGCGGACAAAGACAAGCCGCCGGCATCGTCGGTTCTCCCGAGCGAATCAGGGGCCAATGCCGAGGCTGCGAAAGAGCAACCCAAGGCCGAGGCTAATGCCAAGGACGACAAAGATAGTTCTGACCTCGCCAGGGAACTCTTCATCGCTTTGACTAGCGGCAAGTGGTTGCCGGCCGTTGGCGCTGCCTTGATGCTTTTGATCGCGGGAATCAGAAAGTTCGGCACGAAGATCTTGCCATGGCTCGGCACGCGCAAGGGCGGTTACGCGCTGGCGTTCACAACCGCAATGCTGACAGCGGTAGGCGTTTCGATGAGCGCCGGCGAGTTCTCGTGGGCTGTAGTCGTAAACGCGGTCGGGCTTGGGTTTGCCGCTATCGGAGTGCACCAAGCGCTCAAGGATGCTAAAACCACTTCCACGTCGTAGCGACGCACTGTCGCTGCTTCTGTCGCCATCAGGGAGGCTCTTCGGAGTCTCCCTGTTTTCGTTTCGGTAACGGTCTGCCCGGCTCTGTCTCTTCATCCCAACCCCCCTGTGATTCCGGCAACGCCGGTGGTGTTTTGAAAACGACGCAGACGCGTGTCTCGCCGTCGATGGATTGGATTGAGAGATCCTGAACGTGCTCGTTTCGCACGTGGTCGGCCAGGTACTCCAAGAAATCTGCGAGCGCGGCGGCCGAGGTGAGTTGCAATGTCATGAGCACAGGAATAGCGGCAAACGCGTCGATCGTGGCGGGTATGTACGATCGGTGGCCATGGGTGCTAGTGGGTACAACGAATCGGAACATTCTGCCGGCCGTCTTACCTGGGATCATATCACCCAGGCTGTAAAAGCGTTCCAGCGAGCTCACGGGCTCACTGTTGACGGCATGGCTGGGCCGATGACACAGGGTGCCATGCGTGCGGTGTCAAAGCCGCTGCGCACTGCAGAGCGCTACTGGCCGCTGGCTGACTTGCCCGACGGTAGGCACCCGCGGATCACCTCGGGCAGCAAATGGAACAATCGATCGAGGCCGTCGCACATGGGCTGCGATCTGTTCTACCGGTGGCAAGAGTCCGATGGCGATGTGCCGATAGGAGACGGCGGCGCAGCGGGGCGCGGTGGCAAGCCGAGGTGGTTTTATCCCGACGATGCGTACGTGCGCGCCACCGAAGCGGGTGTTGTTAGCTACTCAAACCCTAAGCACTGGACAGGCGGGTTAATTTGGATCACGCACGACGTCGGCGGGATTCGGTCGGGGTATATGCACCTGAGCGAGCACCTGGTTAAGGTCGGGCAGCGCGTTGTGGCTGGACAGATCATTGCCAAGCCTGGCGACAATCCGAAGGCGCGTGACGCAAAGCACCTGCACTTTGAGATCTCGACTGTAGACACGTACGCGCCGATGGCCCCCGAGCCGTATCTGGCCGATGCGATCCACCTCAAGGCCGGCGAAGCGGATCTGATCGACGGTAGCGAGTGATAGGCTGCGCTCATGGGTCAATTGATTCGCGACACCGACAACGCCGTTACGCTGCACACCGCTGCGAGTTCGTTGGCGGCGCCATCGGGCGGCGGCGACGGCGCTGACCTAACGGCGATCCAACGCGGGCCGGCGAGTAGCCAGTTTTACCTGGTAACGATCGACGGGTCGACGACGCTCAACCTGACGGTGGCCTGGCTAGACGTATATGACGGGTCGGCGTGGCGGCGCGCGGTGAATCTCAACGGTGGCGCGCAAATCGATCTTACTGCGACGCTCGGGTACCAAGAGATCGTCGAGGTTGCCGATCCCGAGCGCGCGGCTGTCGAGGGGACACTCAGCGCTGGCAACGTTACGATCGTGATTACGCCGCTCGAGTTGAGCTAGGCGTGCCGCCACTCGAACTCTTTCCCGCACCCTAAACAAAACGCCGGCCGCGGTTTCCCGCGTGGGCCATCTTCCTTGGCGATCAGCGTGCACGGGATGCCCGAGTAGTGGAACAAAAGGCAATCGCACGCGGTGAAATCGATATCGCACTGTTCAATCTTGTGACCGGGGTACTGGCGTTTGTACGCGGCCACCTTGCGATCGAACGCGGCGCCGAATCGGTTGCGGCTAGGGCTTGGCACGCGGAGACTCCAATCTCATGAACGACACAGTCGCTTTGCTGATCGCCTCCCACGGGGTATCGGCGTAGCCAAACCAACGCCCCTCGATCGTCGCGCACCACTCGGCCGCGGTGGGATCCTGTCGTTGGCGACTGATCCGGTAGTGCACGTGTACGTCGCCCCAGGGCCGCATCACAGCACCAACTTCGTCGTCACGCTGATCCCGAGCAGCTCGGCGACTTGTGCACGCACCGCGGGCGATGCGCTTTGCCACCGGATCAGAAACAACGCACCGCGTGCGAGCAGTGCCGATCGAGTTACCGATGCGTTGGATGCGGCGGCGTCGATCACGCTGAGCTCATCTTCGGAAATCGAAACGTTAATTTTCGCCATGATCGTAATCCATCCTTGCTAGCGCGGCCTCGAGGTAGACGGCGGGCCGCTCGTAGTACAGGGGTACCCGGTGGCGCTTGGCCACCGACCTCAGGTATTGATACGCGCGCGGCGTAACGGGTTCCGCATCGGCGCCCCACTCCCACCACCACACACCGTTGCGTTCGACAAACCGGATGATGCGGTCGGCGGGTTGGGGTTGGCGACTCATCGCGCGCCCCCAATCAGCGACGCCGTCATGCCACCTCGAGCGCCGCGAACTCATCGGCGCACGCGGGATGCGGATCGAGGTCGCAAATCGACAGCCACCGCGCGGCCTCGTCATTTGAGATCTCCTCGTAGGTTTCGCGCGACCCCTGCCACTGTGACCAGTGATTGAGGATCCAGCGGCCACCAGCGGTGCGATAGAGTTTTTCGTGGTCGAACTTGCCGCCGGCGACAAGCGAGACATGATTGCTACCATCCCATCGCGTACCCTCGTCAAACTCGGTCGCTTTTGTGATGTCGAACCAACGGCCGCTGCCGTCTGTGAGCTGTACTCTGTTGTTGTTTGTCGCCATTAGCGCACCCCCTCAATCGCGTCGCGCAACGTCTCGCTGTAGATATCCCAGCACTCGCCGTGCTGATCCTTTGGCACCTTCAGGAGCGCAAACGCATCGGAGTCCCAATCGCCGGTTAGGGATTCGCCTGGGAACTCCTCGATAAAGTCGGCGGCATCGGCGATCGCCTGGTACCGCGCACGCCAGTACCACTCGACGTCGACCGGTACCGCGAGAGATCCGTCAAATTCGCCGAGGGGCAACGCGCCGGTGTGCACGCGCATATCCTCGAGGTAATCACCCCACAGGCTGGTTTCGCTACCCGGCGCGAGAGTGCGGTCAATTGTGCGGATGTCGTCTGTGAGCTGCTTGAGCGTGGTTGCTGTTGCGTTGGTGTGTTGTTGTGTCGCCATTGTCTGTCCTTCCCTAGTATCCAAGTACGCGGTTGATGATCGCTTCGTGTTGTTTGCTCTCGCCCGAGACATCGAGGCCTGCGTCGAGTAGCGCGTGGT
>Ga0224508_10000582_pt1 | contig 35530 bp, 25 predicted proteins | sample SF_Jan12_sed_USG_4_FD_170157 | JGI IMG/M metagenome (GOLD analysis project Ga0224508, IMG submission 170157) | Sediment microbial communities from San Francisco Bay, California, United States - SF_Jan12_sed_USGS_21 | ecosystem: Environmental > Aquatic > Marine > Sediment | place: USA...
CGTCTGTCGCGCGGGCGTCTGGGTGCCCACGCCCCGATCGGGACTCACGACCGGGCGGCCGAGCGCACTGCGGAGTTGCGATTCGTCGAGCCCCAGCATGAGCGCGGTGGTCGGAATGTCATTATCAGCACGCAACGCCATCGTCGGCACGACCGCCACGGAGTCACGACTGGCGATCCGGATCTCGACGTCGGCGTTCATGCCGGGCTTCAAGAGATCGTCCCGGTTCTCAAGACCGATGAGCACCGCAAACATGGTCACATTCTGCTCAACGATCGCCTGTGGCTCGATCTTCAGCACCTCCCCAACGAAGGGTTGGTTGGGATAGGCGGCCACCGTCACCCGAGTCGCCATGCCCGGCTTGATCTTGCCGATGTCGGTCTCGTCCACGAGCGTGCGAACGCGGACGGTCGTCAGGTCGGCCATCCGCAGAAGAATCGTGCCGCCACTAACGTCCCGGGTCGGGGAGGAGATCACCGTACCCGGCTCCACGTGCTTTTCGATAATCGTCCCGGTGATCGGTGCCCTGACTTCCGTGTCATCCATGGCGATGCGTGCATTCTCAAGTCCGACCTCGGCGCCGATCACCTGTGCCTCGGAGTTGGCGAACTCCAACTGGGCCTGCTCATACTCCGTTTCCGTCAACGTGCCGGTGCCGAACAGGGTTTGCGACCGCTCCATCTGCGTCTCGGCGATGGTCCGCCTGGCCTTCGCAGCGACGAGACTCGCCTCCGCCTCGGCCAGGGTGTTACGTGGCGTCCGCTGGTCCACCTCGACCAGGAGGAAGCCTTCCTCGACCACATCGCCCGTCTCCGCGTGAATCGCCAGAATCTCTCCCGACGCTTTGGATTTCACTTCAACGGTGACCTCGGGCTCGATCACGCCCGCGGCATCGACGGTGACCTGGATGGGCCGAGACTCGATAGGGGCCGTGTCGTAAAGAGGCGCCACGGATTGAGGCGTCTCCTGTGTGCAGGCCACTAAGGCAAAGACAAGTACTCCAAACCAAGCTCGCATCTTCAGTGACTCCCGTTCACGATTGCCTGGTCATCCTCGATGGCCCCGTCGCGAAGCACAATGGCGCGCGCCGCGTGGCTCGCGATCGTCGGCTCATGCGTTACGAGAATAATCGTGTTGCCCCATCCGTGCAGCTCGTCGAACAACGACATCATCTCCTGGCCCGTGGCTGAATCCAGATTTCCCGTTGGCTCGTCCGCCAGGAGGATACTGGGCTCCGTGACCAGTGCCCGGGCGACCGCGACACGCTGTCGTTGCCCACCGGACATCTCGCTGGGCCGGTGACTCATTCGATCTCCCAGCCCCACCCGCGTCAGGGCCTCGGCGGCCCGCTCCAGGCGTTCCTTGCGCTTCATGCCACCATAGATCAACGGCATCTCCACGTTATGGAGTGCGTTCGCCCGTGGCAACAGATTGAAGGTCTGAAACACGAAACCGACCTCCTTGTTGCGCACCTTTGCAAGCTCGGAGTCTTTCATGGCCGACACCAACTTGCCGTTCAGCCAGTACTCACCATCGTCGGGCGTGTCCAGGCAGCCGATCATGTTCATGAGTGTCGATTTCCCGGATCCGGACGGACCCATGATGGCGACATACTCCCCGTGGTCGATCTCCAGATCGACGCCGCGCAGGGCATGGATGGTTTCCCCGCCCATCGTGTAGCGACGCCGCAGGTTTCGGGTCAGAATCGTCGGCCTGGACGCCCCTTCGGCCTTCTCCAGGGATCCCGCGCCGGATGTCCGCGCCGGGTTTTCGCGCAGCTGCTCCATGGCGCGATTATCACATCCCGGCGCCCGAATTACGCAGCCCGCAAAGATAAATGGCGGGTTTCTAAAGGATTCTTTGCAGTCCGGTCGGCTGCCGTGCGCGCAACCTCAGGGCTGTTCCGAGCGACTCAGCTGGCGGAAGTACTCGGCCACCGCCTCTTCGTACTCCTGCGCGATCTCGGCCGGGGTCTGGGTGCGGACACCGGATTCCTCCGCCCCGAGCTCATCCGCCACGAGCTGCAGCTCCAGCTGCTCCACTAGATCCAGCATGGCGAGATACTCCTGCTCGACCAGTTCCGGGTTCCCTCCCAGACCACCGCGCAGCGTATCCCCCAGACGCCTGATCGCCTCCAGCTCCTCGACCGTCAGGCCTTCCGCCCGCAGCCGCGTGCCCAATGCAAGGAGGTCCCGCCCGGCCTCCTGGAGCCGCGCCTCCAGCTCTTCGCGCGCCTCCGGATCGAGTGTCAGCGGGCGTGTAGGGTCCCAGAATCCCAGTCCGCGACGATCGTCGCCGCCAGGTCCGCCACCGCCGAACTGGTTACCGCCCAGCTGACCGCCGCCCGCGGTTTGGCCGCCGATCTGACCACCCTGGCCCTGCTGGCCGGGCTGACCACCCTGGCCTTCCTGGCCCTGCTGAGCGCCCTGACCTGGCTGGTTGCCCTGGCCCTGCTGGCCCGGCCCACCATTCTGAAGCTCCGCGAGCTCCCGCCGCAGCGCCTGGAGCTCCGCAACCAACTCCGAGGTTGGATCCTGTTCCATCTGCTGCCCTTCGCGAGCCTCACGGCTGGCGAGCGTGAGCGCCGCTTCGGTGTCCCGTTGGAGATCGTCCAGCGCGGTCGTCACGATACCCTCGAAAGGCGCGAGCTCGTCCGCAAGTCCACGGCGGATCATCTCCGCGGCGTAGGCCAGACGGCGTGCGGCCTGGGCCTGCTGCAGGTCCGAGAGCGCATTGTCGAGCTCCTCCGACGCCCCCGGGGTCTGATTCCTGAAGCGCTGCGAGACCTGTTGAATATCCTGCTCCAATGCCTCGAGCTGCGCCTGCATCTCGCGCTTGCGTTGGGCCAGCTCGAGCGCTTCCTCGACGCTCAGCGGGCTCTCGCGGACTCCATCCGCGTCTCTGTTCGCTAGGGCCTCGCTTGCGACCCGCTGCAGCTCCGCAGCCAGCTGGCGTTGCTCGTCGAGGAGATCCTGGGACCGCTCCGACAGATCGGAGAACGCCTCTTCGGCCAGCGCCTGGCGCTGAGAGGTCATCTGCTCCAGCGCCCTATCCAGCTGGCGGCGCGCCTGTTCGGCCGCTCGTTGAGCCTGCTCAGGGTCCATTCCGCTCTGGGCCCGCGCACGTTCCATCGCCTGCAGCGCATTGTCCAGCTCGCGGATCGCTTCCTCGGTCGCATCGCCCTGCGCACCTTGACCCGACTGCTGGCCGGACTGTTGGCCCGACTGTTGTTGTCCGGATTGTTGTCCCGACTGCTGCTGGGCCGCGGCCTGACGAAGCTCCTCCAGTTGCCTGCGCAGCTCCTCGGTTTCCCGGCGCAGCTCCTCCTGCTGCCAGCGCTCCTCCTCGGTCAGGGGACGCTGCTGATTCGCCTGGCGGGCGAGACTCTCCTGCCTTCGAGCCAGCTCCTGCAACTTGGCAATGGCCTCGTCCACCTCGGCTTCCGGGGTATCCCCGAACGAGGCGGGCGATTCAGTCTCATACTGGTTCTTTTCGAGATCCATTTCGAGCTCGAAGAGCTCGGCCAGGTCGCGCCCGGCGAAACCACCGCCGCCACCGCCACCGCCCTGCTGGAAGGACACCTGGATATCCGTGAAGACGGCCTCAGCCTTCAACAGATGTTGGAGCGCTTCCTGCTCAGAAGGAACCGCGTCATCAAACTCCAGATCCACCAGGCGATCGGCCGCCGGAATCATGGCTTCGGCCGCGCTCTCGAGACTCTGAACAAACGTCTGGATCTGCTCATCGACACTGGTAAGCTGGCGCGCCCGGGTCCGATTCGCCAGGGTCCGCGCCTGCTCGGCAAGTGTCCTCTGGAGCTCGGACAACATCAGTGCGTTGTCCTCGAGCTGTTGTTCGTCCTGGAATCCCGTCTGCTCTTCTTCCTCACGGATGAGGTTCCACGTTGCGAGCAGGATCTCTTTCTGTCGCTGGGATATTTCGTCCTGCTGCTGGCCGCCGCCACCACCGCCACCGCCACCCTGCATGGATTGCGAGTAGCTGCGTTCGAACGGCTGTACTTCGACGAAAAACAAATCCGTCCGCTCAGACGTATCCCGATCGTGGGCCTCGGCGTAATAAGAAATGAGATCACCCGGCGCGAGACCCGACGTCACGGTCTCAGCGGCTTCTTCATTCTCCGTCAGCAGGTCCAGCAGACCGCCCGCGCCGACCGTCTTGCCCAGCTCCTCGAGATACAGGACCTCGTCACCCAGGGTGTAAGCACCGTCGACATCCAAAGGCAGCACGTTCCACTCACCGCCATTAACCGCATAGTGCAGCTCGAGTCTGTCAAGACCGAAGTCATCGCTTGCCTCCACTCGAATCGACACTTCCTCGATATTGCTGGCCCTCCAGTCCCGCCCGGGCCGAATCACCTTGACGACGGGTTTGTTATCCGGCACGACATCGATGAAATAATCATCAGTCAACCGCACGGGGTCTTCATTGAAGAAGGTGGAGACGAAATACTCCCCCTCCTCTTCCACTTCCAGCGTGGCCGTGGCGAGCGAGCCCTGCGTCGTCATGGCGAGATTCTCACCGTTTACGATGATCTCCGCCCCACCGAGGGGCTGATCCGTGGTCACCTCGATCTCGACCTGCGTACCGGCAACGGCCCGGATGTCGCCACCCGGATCGGTGACCTCCGTCTCAAGCTCCGTCCACCTCGGGTAGTGGTAGGTCAGCTTGACGTTGCTCACCCGAGGGAGGTCGACGACCTCGACCGAATACTCAGCGCTGTGGACGCCGGCCGAAACCACGTAATACCGAAGCGGCTCGCGGACGGCAAAGAACGTGAACTCGAAATTGTCACCCTCGCCGCTCAGCATGGGCGCGCTCTCCCAGTCCTCGCCCCCTTCGAAGAGCGCGAAAACCTCGGCCTCGCGGGGGTCGAACCCTTCCGCGTAGGCGTCGATGAACAGGTCCCCGCCTCGACGCACGGCCCCGTCCCCAGGATTCACCACGATCCGTTGCGGCGGCAGCGTATCGGACACAGCCCAGCCCGCCCATAGATGACGGACGCCGTACCGCCAGTTGTCCGGTCCGAAAGCGGCGAACCAAACGAGCGTTCCCAGCGCGATGATGGCGAGTCCGGTGGGAGCTGAAATCTCCCAACCGGGCACCTTCAAAGAGATGGGGATCCGTCGCGCCAGGCCGAGCGCGTCCTCGGCGAGCAGGCCGAGGAAAGGTGATGGCTGATCGGGAGTTGCCTCGCTCCGAACCGCGAGCTCATCGTAGGTCTCGATACGTCCGTCGAAGTCCGGGGCCCGTTTCTCGATTTCCGGGACGCCCCGGGTCTGGCGCAGCACTCGCAGAGGATAGATCAGGAGGGCGGCGGCAATGGCGCCCAGTGACAAGGCCAGGAACACTCGGGCGCCACTCATGAGCTGAGTCGGGAACGCCTGCCGGGTACCGATGAGAACCGCTACCAGCGTGACCACCAGTGCAACCAGACAGAGTGCAGCCGCGCCCCGCGCCACGATCAATGCCTTCAAGCGCTGGCGAAACGTGCCGAGGTAGCCCTCCAGTTGTGTTCGTGCCGTCATGTCACAATTCCTCTCCGCACCCTAAGATGCCAGTTTCCGACCCAGGATTCCATGAAAACAACCACAAGTAGCAGACCGAGAATCCAGGGCCACAGCTCCGTGGGGGGTGTTTCCATAAGATCCAGGGTCCCGGTCCCGGCCTGGCCCGCCCCTGGGCTCAGGTCACGCCAGCGGGCAAGCGCATTGGCTTCCATCGGCATGACGTCCGACTCCCTTGGATCCACATTGACCGCCACCAGTTCAGTCTGACCCTCACCCACGACCTCATAGAACCCGATTTGATCCACGAGAACATCATCGCCGGCACCAGCCCCCGCGAGACCCAACGCCTTTGTGCCGTCCGGCGCGAATACCTGTCCGCCTGCGAAACCCATGGCCCGCGCGGAAAGCGTGGCGCCTAACTGAGCCTCGACGCTGATCCGGTGATCCCCCGAGAGGTAGGCGGACAGTTGCGCAATCAACGGGACGAACACCGGTTGCACCGGCAGGTCATTCCATTCCCGGTCGAGGGAAGAGCCGAAGATCAGGACTCGGCCATCGCCGAGCGAGTGCTCCGTCAGGAGCGGTGAGCCCTGCTCGAGACGTATCAGCACCGTGTCCGTCTCCTCGGGCTGAAGCGATACGTGGCGGTAGAACCGGCTCGATCTCAGCTCATCCATCTGGCCGAGCGCCGGATGGGATCGGTCCATGGTTCCCACCACCAGGTATTCTCCCTCGTCCATGCCAAACTGCGAGAATGGCTCAAACGCGTGCCCGGTGACCGGCACCTCGCCCAGCCCGGCCGATCGCTGGGCCAGCGCCATCAGGATCGCGCCACCCGACTCTGTGTAGCGGCGAAGAATCGCTGCATCCTCGTCCGCCAGTGCGCCGGCATCCGCCACGACGATGAAGACGTAGTCCTCAAGCGGTTGCTCGGCCAGTCCGGCCGGACCGACTTCCTCGACCTCGTAGGCCTGAGCCGCGAGCGTCGCCAAGGCGGAGCTCAGGAAGAGCTCGGCACGCCCTCGAGCGTCACCGGTGACCAGGAGAATCGGCCGCGGAGTGGGCCTTTTGACCACCAGATACCGCTCATCGTCGACGGCCAACTCATCGCCCGAGGCGAACGCAGCGACCACACGATTGGCACCAGCGGCGAGCTCCAACCCCTCGAAGCGGGCCTGGGCCGTCTCCCCCGCCGCAAGCGAAATGTCCTGTTGCGCAACCTGAGTTCCGTTGAGCTGCAACGTGACGGTCCTCTGGGAATCCTCCAGTGCGTATCCATGCAGGCTGGCGACGAAATCCCCGGACACCGCAGACCAGGTCAGCCCGTCGACAGCCCAGTTGTCTTCGCCGGCTACGGAAGCGTCGTGGATCATGAGCTCGAGCGGCGTCCGAGGCGCCAGATCCGCGAATCGCGTCGGCAGGGAGCTGCGTTGGGCGTCGGTGACGACGTGGACGACGACAGGCAGCTCTGCGCCACGAACCAGGCTGTCCACGGAGCTGATCAACTGACCGTAGTCGACCCGGAAGGGCCCCGGCTCGACCGTTGCGATGGCCTGACGAAGGGCGCCGCGATCCAGCGACGGCTCCGTCACCACTTCCATCACCCGACCGGCCGTCACGACCTGGGCGACATCGGAGCTCTCGAGTTCAGCAACCACCGACTCGGCAAGCTCTTCCGCACGCGCCCAGCGATCGCCGTGGCTCATGGAAGCGGAGAGATCCATGACGATCACGTGCAGCCTGGCAGTCTCTGTCACCAGGCTCTGGACCCGCCCCTGAAGAGCAGGACCGGCGAAAAGGAGAGCCAACAGCACCAGTACGCCCACCCTGAGCGCGAACAGCAACAGGTACTGGAGCTTTTTCGCCAGCACCCGCCGGGGCTCGCCGGGCTCGAGAAACATGACCGAGCTGAAGGGCTGGCGATTGGGATTCTCCGAGGAGAGTCGATGCAGCCAGATGGGTATCCCGATCGCCAGGAGCCCGAGGAGGAATGCCGGCGCCAGGAGCGACATCAGCCCCGCCGCTGCCGGAACAGGAGGTAGTTTCTCAGCGCAGCGTCGAGCGGATCGGTGATCTTGACCAACTCGTGATCCGCGCCCGCGCCGGACGCGCTCTTCTTCAACGCCTCGATGTGCTCCTGAATTCTCTCCCTGTAGCGGGATCGCATGAATATGGGAGAGACCTCCATGGACTCACCGGTTTCCATGTCTTCCATGAGCGCTGACTCCTTAAGCTCGGGCTCGAGCTCCTGCGGATCCAATAGCTGGAATAGAACCACATCCTGCCCCTGATACGCGAGCGGCTGGACACCTTTAATCATGGCCTCCGGCTCACAATAGAAATCCGAGATGACAACGACCAGCCCTCTCCCGCGTTCGAACTGCCGGAAGGTTTCGAACGGGACCTTCAGGTCCGTGCCCGTGCCCGGTGAGGCCCGATCGATGGCATGCAGCACACCACTCAGCTTCCCTATACGCGAAGATGGAGGCCGGTGCTCACGCACCTCCTCGTCGAACACGATCAGCCCGACGGCATCGTGCTGGCTCGCGGCCAGATAGGCGAGTGTCGCGGCAAGAAACTTGGCGTACTGCAACTTCGTCACGGGCCCCGAGCCGTAACCCATGGAGGCGCTCGCATCGAGAAGAATCACCAGGCGGGTGTTGGTCTCACCGAGAAAACGCTTAATGTAGGTGCGCTCGGTGCGCGCGTAAACGTTCCAGTCGACGAAACGCGGATCATCACCCTCTGCGTACGCCCGGTACTCCGCGAACTCCTGGCTGAAACCGAAGAACGGAGAGCGATGGAGTCCGTTCAGGAACCCGTGTACCGCGGCCCGCGCCACAAGCTCCAGGTTGGACAGGCTCGCGAGCACCTCGGGATGAAGGAGATGTTGAGTGCCGCCCGCTGCTCTGTCGCTCAGCCCGGACATGTTTCGACCTCAGCCTGCCTGTGCCGCTTGGCCTGATGCGCCCATTGCCTGCACGAGTTGCGTCAGGACATCGTCCACATCGACCTTATCCGACTCCGCGAAGTAGTTGGTCAGCACGCGGTGACGCATGACCGGCAGCGCAAGCGCTGCGATGTCCTCCTGGGTCACGTGATAACGACCCATCATCAACGCCCTGGCCTTCGCCGCCAGCGTGAGGAACATGGTTGCACGGACGCTCGCACCGTACTGCACGTAGCGCCGAACCACGTCCGGGGCCATCGGGTCCCCGGGACGCGTGCCGCGAACGAGGTTGACCGCGAAGCGGCTGACCGTTTCGGATACAGGGACCTGTCGAATGAGGGCCTGGAACTTGAGGATCTCCTGCGGCGTGGTGCATGGGCTGACCTCGGGTATACCCACCTGGGTGGTGTACCGGTCAACCACGGCGAGCTCCTCATCATCACTGAGATAATCCAGGATGACGTTGAACAGGAAACGATCCAGCTGGGCCTCCGGCAGTGGATACGTGCCCTCGAGCTCGATGGGGTTCTGCGTCGCCAAGACGAAGAATGGCGGGGAGATCGTGTGGAGATTGCCGCGCACCGTTACCGTGAGCTCCTGCATCGCCTCGAGCAGAGCAGACTGCGTCTTTGGCGGCGTGCGATTGATCTCATCCGCCAACAGCACGTTGGCAAAAAGCGGGCCGGGCACAAACGTCCACGTTCGATGCCCAGTGGTGATGTCTTCCTCGATGATATCAGTGCCGGTGACATCCGTCGGCATCAGGTCCGGCGTGAACTGGATGCGCTTGAAGGTCAGGCCCAGGGCCAGCGCGAGTGTGCGTACCAGCAAGGTCTTCGCCGTCCCGGGCATTCCGGTGATGAGACAGTGACCACCCACCAGAAGCGTCACCAGCAGGTTGTCTACCACTTCCTCTTGACCAATGATGACCTTGCGTACCTCGACCCGGATGGCCTCCAGGGTTGTCTGGAAAGACTCGATGAGAGCTCGGGCTTCTTCCGTATCAAGCTGGCTGGCGGTTTCAGAACTCAAGGTACGATCTCCAGTAGCAGTTGTTGTGCTTCCCTGTAATGAGGGGCGGTTTCCAGAGCATACAATAAATGCTCCCGTGTCTTGGCTTCATCTCCGAGCTGCCGATAGGCCGTGGCCAGCCGGAAGTGCGCAGCAGCCTGGTCAAGCGGATTCATCGCGAGCAGCGCCTGGTATTCGCGCAGGGCCGGAGCCGCCGACTCGTTCTCGAGCAACCAGTCACCGAGCTTCGAGTGCAGCGTTTCGTCCAACGGGGCAGCAAAGATCAAATCGTTCAAGACTTCGATGGCTTCCCCGGAGCGTCCGGCCCCGTAGAGCCAATCCGCGAGCTGGTGGAGAACACCCGGCTCGAACCCACCGAGCCGCCAATACGCTTCGAGCGCTCCGATCGCAGCCTCTGTGTCCTCCAGCTCCCGATGCGCCGTCGCGTTCAGGACATGGGCATTACCCTCCTCGACGTAACCAGGAGCCAGCTCCATGGCAGCCGCGCTCGCCTCAACGGCACGCGCCCAGTCGGCTTCGTTCGCCGCCTCATGAGCCGCCTCGATTTGCTCCTTCCACTCATCGAGTCCGTCCAGTATCGCTCGGAAGTCGGACTCGATGAACGCATCGAAGCCCCGGTCGAACTCCTCGGGTGATATCCCCAATCCCTGCTCGATCGCCTCCGCCGTGTCCAGACCGTCGCGGTAGAGCTGGAGCATGTCCACGAGTCCCTGCTGGCCCCAGTTTTGCTCGATATGCTGACAGACGAGGCCTGCCTGCATGTACGAGACAATGACCTGTCCCTGATAGGAGGGGCGAATAAAGCCGGTGTCCAGCTCCGCGATCGGCAGAAACTTGTCTTCCTGCATGGCTTCGAGCACGTGGATGGGAACGTGGCGGCCCGGCCTCGGACCGGTGCTCCACTCCTCGTAGACCGAAACGCCCTCGCTGAACCAACGCGGGACGAGGTGATCGGTGGCCTCCAACGTGAATACGTGGGCCATCTCGTGCCACAAGGTGGTCCCCCAGTGGTAATCGTCGTCGCGACCAGTCGGGCTGTGCATGGCCACCAGATAGCCGAACGTCACGCCGAGGAGCCCTATCCCGGGCAACCCCGAGGTCCGCACCGCGAAATCGTCGGGCTCGGGATAGAGCTCCGCCACCACCGGCTCGCGAAGCTCGAACTGATAACGCTCCGAGAACGTCGCGATGCTGTCCGCAACGAGATCGGTGACGTAGGGGTCCAGCACGGGAGCCTCGTCGTTATGCAGACGCAGAATGATCCCGGGAGTGTCCGGGCCGCCCGTGTCGCCCGCCGTCGTTGACAGCTCGCGATTCAGGACCTGGAAGTTGTCGAAGCTGTCGATCAAACGCAGGGTATTGACGATCTGAGGACTGTAGGGATCGCCTTGATAAGCCCGAGCCAGGTGCGCCTGAGCCTCTTCGACACGATTCTCACGCAACAGATTGGCACCGAGCTCCGCATGTGCGGACCACAGATCCGGCTGAATGCGAACCGCCTCGAACAACAGCTCGATCGCCTCGCGATAGCGCCGTGTAATGATGTAGAAATGGGCAGGCGTCGCGTAGATCTCGCCAAAACCGGGGTTGTAAGCCAGTGCGCGCTCCGTCCAGTCACTCTCGGTAACGCCCCTGAGCAGGTCGGCCGAGGCGTTCAGCGCGAAGACCTCCAGGGGCGGTAGATCCTGAGCCTCCGCGATGCGGAGGGCCTCGCTCAAGGCCTCATCCGCCCGCTCCAGCGCGCCTTCCTCGAGGTTCATGCGCGCTCGCAGCAGATGTGCTTCGAGCTGTGAGGCGTCCGCCTCCAGCACCTCGTCGACGAAAGCTCGCGCCCTGTCCTCGAAACGCCCGGCGGCAACGGCCGCCAATCCCAGCTTCGCCGGCGCGTACTCGGCGTCGAGCTCCAGGGCCTCCTGAAAGAGCTTGATCGCTTCGCTGTTCTGATGAGTCATGAGAAACAGTCGACCCCAGCGAGTTCTCGCGCGTGGGGACTCGGGGTCGATCTCCACGGCCGTCCTGAAGTAGGCATTCGCGGCTTGAAGATCGCCGGTGCGCCAGGCGGCCTCTGCCCTGACCACGGCATCATCACTGTCCCCGAGGAGCGCGGCGTAACAGGCGCCGGCCTCCAACCGCTCGCCGCGGTGGAAATGCTGATCACAGTCCCGCACCGCCGCGTCGCGGTCAGCCGAGTAGTCGAAGACCTGAGCGAGGACCGTCTGGGTGCCGATGTACCAAAGAAAAGTGACTGTGAGAGCGAGCTTCACGACTCACTCGTCGCCGCGGGTGTTGTCGATTTCCCGCTGGACCAGCGCGAGCTCCAGCAACAGCCCCTGAAGCTCATCGAGGTAGACCTCGTTTTCCATCTCGTCTCGCCGCTGCCGCAGGGCCTCGACCTCACCTTCCAAAGCGTCCAGTTCAGCCAGCAGTCTCTCGAGCTCCTCGGTGGTCGCGATCCGCGCCTCGAGCAGGGCAACGTTAAACGCACCCGCACTCTCACCGACGAGCTGCGGATGTTCGGTGGCCAGCTTACCCTCGCTCTCATAGCTGTCGGCAACCTTGCGGGCAGCGAAATCGAAAGCCTCCTGGGCGGTAATGGCTCCGTTCTTGTTCGCGTCGGCTTCGTCACTGGAAAGTGCCGCTGTCCAATGCTCGCTAAAACGGGGCGCGTTTCGCTCACCGCCGGTCTTGGTTGCCGTGATGAGTATGCGCCCCTCGCTGAGCCAGGATTCCAGGATGGCTCCGCTTGCACTGGTGGCATTCACGACCACCTGCCTGCTGGCTGGCACCGCGCCCAGCAGCTCGCCCAGGGCCTCGCCGTCGATATCGGGGCCCGGCAGGTTGTACTTGTACTGTTGGCCGTCGTGGGTGCCGTGCCCAATGAGGAAGATCACCAGGCTGTCCGCCGGCGTCGTGACCTCGGCCAATCTCTCGAGTTCGCTCGTGAGCGCTTCCCGGCTGGCCGCCTCGCCATTCAAGAGCACGACCCTGGAGTCATCCCCGAGAGAGCGTTTCGCGGCCTGGGCCAGCGACTCAGCTTGGGCTGCGAAGCGCTCCGCGTAACGCGGTTCGCCGCCCAGCCCGGCGACGATGAAGTAATAAAGATCCGCGCGCGCCTCAGTCGCCAGACCGAGCGCACTCAGCAGAATACAGACCGAAGCGACCCTCATAAACGCCCCCAGTAGAGTCTGAACACCCACTCGCCCGCCTTCAGCAGCATGAGCAACAGGAAATTGATGGGCATATTCCAAAGATCGAGTAGCTCACGTTCCACGATACCGGCTTCAGAAAACTGAATCGCTTCAGGCAGACCATCCAGCTCCGCGAGGGTGAAATACCGGCCGCCGGTCAGGCTCGAGAGGCGCTCCAGCAGCGGCCGGTTCTGCTGAATCTGAAAGTGCTCGGAGACGCCATCCGCACGCCGGACCGCGAACTGAGCGCCACCCAGTGATTCATCCCCGAGCTCGGCGGTCGCTTCGAACCGGTACAGACCGGCCGCCTCCGCCTGAACGGTTGCTTCGTATGAGCCGATCTCGCCGGCGACGGGCGTTAACGCCAGCGTCGTGGGCTCGGAGAAGCCCCGCATCATCGACAGCGTCACGGCCGCATCGCCCACGGGCTCGAAGGATCGGTTCCTCACCTCCGCACGCAGCGTGATCTCCTCCTCGTCCCCGTAGAAGACGCGGTCCGCCGTGAGGACCACCGGACGAGGCGTGCCCGAGGCCAGCGCGTGAAGCATTTGGCGCCAGAAGGTCTCATGCTGCTGATCCTCGGAAGGCAGCTGCATCTGCCAGCGCCAGGTTCCACCCGTGGCAAGAATGTAGGCGCTTCCCCGGCCGAATCGCTGCCGTACCAGGAGGGGCTGAGCCGTCCCTCTGACGTCCGCTTCCAGCAGCGTGACCGCACCCGGTTTGATCTGACCGAGATACTGGAAATCGGCGATGTCGGGGATCTCGGCCCAAAGACCTCGATTCGTTTCCCTGTCCGAGTCCAGCTGCGTCAGAAGCGACTCCTCGCCCTCGGCCGTCAGGCTGACCGGCACCGGCACGCGAACGAAGCTCGGAGCGTCGATCTGGGGCAGTTGCGCCGGAAGCACCTCGGCGACAGCGCTGTTCCCCCAGCCGCCATCAGCGAGCCCTCGCCGGCCACCCAGCATGAGAAGACTGCCCCCGCGCTCGCTGACGAAATCGCGGATCGACTCCTGCTGTTCCTCTGTGAGGTCCGCCGCGGCGAAGCTGCCGATGATCAGCGCGTCATAGACGAAAAGTGATTCCCTGTCCTCCGGGAAGCCGCTCTCCAACTCCTCTTGAGTCTCGACGCCCTGGCGGTAGAACTTGTTCGGTGTCGTGCGCAACAGGCTCGCCAGCCGGATGGGTGAATCCTCGTCCACGGCTCGACGGATGAACTTGTATTCCCAGCGAGGCTCGCCTTCGATGTAAAGGATGCGGCGACGGTCCTCGGGTACGCTCAACGCTCGGTACTGCGCATTATTGATCGTGTTGCGCTCCCCGGGAATGGGGTCGAGCACGAACTGTAAGTCCTTCACACCGGCCTCACCGATGTCGAAGTCCACCCAGTGGGTCGTCAGGCCGGCGTCGCCCACGAGCTCCAGCTCCTCCGAGGCCAGAATTGCGTCGCCGTCATAGACTTTCAGTTGCGCCTCACCGGACTCGGCATGCCGGATGCTGACCTGAGCGCTGACCCGGGAGCCCGGCATGGCCTGAGTCGTCATGCTGACGCTCTCGAGCTCGAGATCCTCGGGAATGGCTTCCCGCCCTACACCGACGGTATGGATGGGCACGCCGTAGCCAGTGATCTCGGCGAGTTGGGCGGCATCGAAAGCCTCAGAATTGTCCGCGCCGTCGCTCACCAACACGACGGCGCCGAGAGCCGATGAGCGAGCTTCGCGAAGCACCTCGACGAGCGCCTCTCCGATGCGAGTGGAATCGCCCGGTGCGGGGACCTGCTCCAGGGCCTCGATGGCCTCCGACTCCGACGAGAACGCGTACAAGCGCATCTCGAACATCGCCGCGAGCTCCTCCAGCACGTCGTCGTTCAGAGCCGCGACGGCCTGCTGAAGGCGGGAGGCGTCCTCCTCCCCGTAACTCATGCTAGCGGAGGTATCCAGCACGACCGCGACCGAGTTCTCTTGGGCACGCAGCGTTTGAGTGGACAGAGAAGGCTGCCACAGGAGCGCCAATAGGATCGCGACCATTGCCGCCTGGAGCAGCCCAAGGACGGTGAGCTTGGCGGCATGCAGCATCTCCCGTCTCCGCAGGAGGCTGTACCCGATCGCCCCGGCGCAGATCAGCGCGGCGGCGACCAGCACCCACAGGGGCCACTCGCGAGCGAACAGGAACTCGCCATTCTCGAAAGTGGTACGCGAGTACTTGAAGAGAAACTCAAACAAATCTTCTATCCCAGGACGCTCTCGCCCTAAGGCGCTTTCCCAAGAGGACTGGTTCAAACTTGTGTGACCGCATACAGTCGCACAAGTGCCGCGTGACTTCCCCCGTCGCCGGCAAAAAGGGCCCGACCGATGGCGGTCCCACTTCACTTCGACACGTCGCGACCGATGATATCATCATCGCTGCGGCTCTTGAGCGTTGGTTGAAATCTCCCCGCGCCGGGGACTCGAAAACCCGGAGCCGGTCCCGGTCCAGCGATGAGACATCGTGCTATGGTGCCCCGGAAATGACGATCAGGAAGGACATCGCGGCGCTCGTTGTGGCGATTTTAGCCGGTTCGGCCATCGCCGTCTCCGCGCTCGGCCAGGAGTCCCCGCTCTTCAACCCGCCCCCCGATGCCGAGTTCCAATTCTCACGGCTGATGTACTCGGGGGGCAACTGCGGCTATGGGTACGGCTACGGGTACGGTCGCAGCCGCGAGTGCGTGGACTGGCCGGACGCGGAATACCACTTCATGCAGGGCTTGAACCGCCTGACGCGTGTCAACGGCGCGGTCGTCAGCCGCCACGACGGGGAAGGCGGTCGCAGGATCGACCTTCACGACGATTCGCTCTTCGACTTTCCCTGGCTCTATGCCGTGGAAGTCGGCGTATGGCAGCTGGATGAGTTCCAGGCGGCACGACTCAGGGAGTACCTTTTCCGCGGTGGGTTCCTGATGGTCGACGATTTTCACGGGCCGCGCGAGTGGGCCGGATTTCTCCAATCCATGGCCCGGGTGTTCCCGGATCGGCCCGTCCTGGAGATCCCCGAAACCGACGAGGTGATGCACGTACTCTATGACCTGGACACGGCGACCCAGATTCCGGGCATCGCCGCATTGTATAACGGGCGCACATGGGAGAAGGGCGGGGTCAACCCCCATTGGCGTGGCGTCTATGACGATGAAGGGCGCCTGATGGTTGCCATCAATTTCAATATGGATCTCGGCGACGCCTGGGAGCATGCGGATACCCCGGGTTACCCGGAGCCCATGACCGCCATGGCCTACCGTTTCGCGGTCAACTACGTGATCTACGCGATGACCCATTGATTGGTGGGCCGGGTTCGGAGATTCCACTTCACTCCAGGGCGGCGCGCGCCTCGGCGAGCCGTTGCGGTGTACCGACATCCCTCCACAACCCCTGGAAGAGCACACCGCGCAGGGTCCGTTCAGCAATAGCCGCATCGAACACCGCCCGCAACGGTCTCACGCCCGGACCGAGGCCCTCGAACAGCGAGGGGTCGAGCATGGCGATTCCACTGTAGGTCAACAGGGGCGGCCGCCGGGTGAGTTCACCGGCGTCTGTCAGCCCGAAATCTCCTGTCGCGTGATGAGCGGGATTGGGCACCAGGACCAGCAAGCCCAACCCCGCAGCGCAGGCCAGCGTCGCGAAGTCGAGCGCCGTGACGACGTCGGCGCTCACCACCAGGAACGGCTCGGAACCGAGCAGCGGCAGAGCCCGAACGATGCCGCCCGCTGTTTCGAGTGGCGCCTCGCCCTCATCGCTGTAGAGGATGGTCTGACCCCACGCGGACATCTCGCCCAGGGCCTCCCTGATCGCGTCACCACGGTAGGACAGATTGATCACGACCTCATCGATTCCGGCTTCGGCGAGCCGTCTGAGATGTCGGCCGATGAGTGTCTCGGTGCCCAACGACAAAAGCGGTTTTGGCTGCTCCAACGTGAGCTGCCCCATCCGCTCACCGCGTCCTGCCGCCAGTAGCATGGCCTTCATTGGGATTGTTGCGCAGAGAACCCTGCGCCGGGTTTCACGCGCCATCTCCCGTTACGCACAATCCCTCTGGCAGTCTCAGAAGATAGCTCAACCAGCACTTACGGCTTCCGATCCAATTCGTTGAAGGCGTACAAGAACTATGCCATTGTAGCCGCCTTTGCTGCGCTCAAGCTTGTGGCCCACAAGAAAGTCTCCGTCCCAGCTCTGTCAGTCTTTCTCCTCACGCCCTGGATGCATGCCAGGGCGCAACAGATGTGCTTACCTCAGGATCTCAGCCCACCGACTGCGGCCACCGAAGTCGACAGGTCGGGCGGGCAACGCTTGGACATCACGGCGGGACGAGTCGACCTGGCCCGGGAGGATGGCATCGACTTCTTTGAGCAAGTCTCGTTCCGGTATGGGAATCGCAGCATCTCGGCAGAGCGCGCGAGCTTCGATCGGGTGACGCAAAGAGCCGAGATACACGGCACGGTGACCTACCAGGATCCCGAGGTCACCGTGTACGGCGAGGACGCACAAGTCGATGCCCAGGCACAGGTCATCACCTTCAGTGGCGGGGGATTCGACTTGCCACGCCGTCCCGCGCGGGGATCGGCCGAGGAGATCAGGATTCAGGGCGATAGCACGGTATCACTCCAGGTGGTGAATTTTACGACGTGCCCGATGGAACGCCCCGACTGGGAACTGCTCGCGCGTGAGCTGGAGATGGACATCGACGCGGGGTTCGGAACCGCCCGCGGCGTGCGGTTGAATTTCAAGGGGGTCCCGATTCTTGCCGCGCCCTACATGACATTTCCCATAGACGACCGCCGCAAGAGCGGACTGCTGACCCCGGAGTTCTCGAACCGGGACAGAACGGGATTGGATATCTCCATTCCCTATTACCTGAATCTGGCACCCAACTACGACATGACCATCGTGCCCCGTTATATGCAGCAGCGTGGCCCGCAGGTGACGACCCAATTCCGCTATCTGCTGCCGGGTACGCAGGGACAACTGGATCTCGAGTACCTTCCCGACGACGCGAAGGTGGATTTGTCGCGCAGCTACCTGAACTTCGATCACGAGACGATGTTCGGCGAGGGCTGGCGCGTCGTCGCAAACATTCAACAGGTCTCCGACGACAACTACTTCGAGGACCTGGGCAACAGCCTGAGCGTCGCCAGCCAGACTCATCTGGACCGCTACGTAGACATCAGCTATCGGGCAGCGAGGTGGTCGTTGCTGGCGCGAATGCAGGACTATCAGACTATTGATCCGTTTATCGACGCGGAGAACGAGCCCTACGAACGAATCCCACAGTTCGTGTTCGCGGGGCGCTGGGACAGGAGCATCATGCGCTTCTCATCGGATAACGAACTGGTCAGGTTCGACCGCAGCGTGGGAACGACCGGCTGGCGAATGGATCTCACCGAAGAGCTGGGTCTTGCCTTTTCCAGACCAGGAATGTTTCTCACTCCGGCCGTGGCGCTGCGCCAGACGAATTATTGGTTGGACGACGGGCTCCCCGGCGAAAAGACCGAGTTCTCGAGGACGCTGCCCGTTGCGAGCATCGATTCAGGTCTGAGCTTTGAGCGCGTCGCGGGAATGGGGGGAGGTTGGCTGCAGACCATCGAGCCCAGGATGCTCTACGTGCATGTGCCCTTCGAGGATCAAAACGGATTCCCGCTCTTCGACACGATCGAGCCGACGTTCAACCTCGTCCAGCTGTTCCGAAAATATCGATACCTGGGCGCAGACAGGATCGCGGACACGGATCAACTGAGCTTCGGGGTGACCACGAGGTTGATCGACGTCAGCACGGGACAGGAAAAACTGACGGGAACGCTGGGCCAGACCCGTTACCTGAGTGCCCAGGGGGTCACGTTACCCGACCAACCAGCGGGGGCGGGAGAGGACTCTGACTACATCGCTGAGGTATCCATCAGCCTGCACCCCACATGGAGCCTGGGGGTGGATTACCAGTGGGACAGCAAGACCAACAAGACGGCGCGATCCGAAACCAGATTCCAGTACCGGCCACAGGCCGACCGCCTCCTCGGTTTTGCCTATCGTTACCAGGACGGTCTGCTGGAGCAGGGCGATATCTCCCTCGTATGGCCGCTCGGGCAGGCGTGGCGCGTCATCGCCCGGACCAGCTACTCTTTTCTGGATCAGAAGCCCCTCGAACGTTTCCTCGGCTGGGAGTACGAGTCCTGCTGCTGGCGTTTGCGGCTCATCGCAAGACGTTACATCAGTCGCCGAACCGGCGAGTCGGACAGCTCGGTCACCGTCCAGTTCCAGCTCCGGGGATTTTCCGACGAGGGGGAGTCCCCTGAGCAGCTGCTGGACCGTGGTATTCTTGGCTACCAGCAATTCGGAAATACACTCTAGAAGTCCAGTGAACAGAGCATTCCTATTGGCCCTGAGCGCAGCTGCCCTCCTGCTGGGATCTCAGCAGGCGCTGGCGCAGACTCGCGAGCTCGGCGGTACCGGCGAGCTGCTGGATGGGGTTGCGGCCCTGGTCGAGGACGGCGTCGTGCTGAAGAGCGAGCTCAATGAACGGATCGCCATCGTCGTCAACAACATTCGGATGAGTCAGGCCGAGCTGCCACCCGCCCAGAGGCGCCCGCTGCCCCCACTGTCCATCCTGGAGGAGCAGGTCCTCGAGCAGCTGATTCTGCGCGAGATACAACTGCAGCGAGCCGAGCGCTTCGGCATCATCGTCGGCGACGACATACTCAACCAGGCCATCGCCGGCGTCGCGCAGAGTGCCGGCTTGAGCCTGGAGCAGATGCCCGCCGCCCTGGCGTCAGAGGGAATCGACTACGCAATGTATCGCGAGGAGACACGCGAGCAAATGATCCTGGAGCAGCTGCGTCAACGCGAAGTCATGGCCGGTATCGTGGTGGCACCCAGGGAGATGGAGCTGTGTCTCGCCCGGACCACGACGAGCGCGGCCCAGCAACTCGACTACAACGTTTCCCACATTCTTATCGGACTCACCTCCACGGCCACGCGCGAGGAGATCGATCAGGCTCGTGAAGAGGTCGAGCTCGTCTACCGGCGACTGGAGGATAACGCAAGCTTCGCCGAACTCGCGCTCAGATATTCCGACGGACAGACCGCGCTGGAAGGCGGTTCGCTCGGTTGGAGGAAGGGTTCCCAGCTCCCGACCCTGTTCGCCGACACCATCATTGCCATGAGCGAGGGGGAGCATTCAGAACCCATCCAGAGCGCCAGCGGCTTTCATATCGTGAGGCTGAACGCGGTGCGGGGCGCGCAACCCGTGATGGTGGACCAGCTCCGGATACGGCACATCCTACTGCAGCCCAACGAAATCCTGGACGACTCAGCGGTCTCACAGAGGCTGACGGGGATTCGCCAGCAAATACTCGATGGCGATGAGTTCGCGGCCGTCGCCCAGAGCATCTCCGAGGATCCAGGCTCCGCCGCCAACGGCGGTGACATGGGTTGGACCGACCCCGGGGTTTTCGTGCCGGAGTTCGAGGAAGTCATTGCGCGGCTCGAGATGGGCGAGCTCAGCGAGCCCTTCCAGACACGATTCGGCTGGCACATCGCTGAAGTCATCGACAGACGCTCATACGACACTACCGAAGAGCGCAAGCAACAAACATGTGCCGAGCAGATACGCGCCAGCAAGCTCGAGGAAGAGCAGGAACTCTGGCTACGCCGCCTCAGAGATGAGGCCTTCGTCGAAATGCGAATGTAGCCCGAACCGCAATGGGCCCGCCTTCATGGGCTCCAGGCCTTGAGCACGTCACCCCCCACCATTGTTGTCACGTCGGGCGAACCCGCTGGGATCGGACCTGACATTTGCGCGATGCTGGCCACTCGGGAGCTCGCGGCCAGACTCATCGTCCTCTGTGATCCGGACGTGCTGGCGGCGAGGATCCGTGACCTTGGCCTAGCAGTCTCCCTGCGGCCGCTCGAGGATGCGTCCGAGGCAGTGTGTCAATCGAGGGGGTCGTTGCAGATATTGCCCCTCGCGACGGCACGCCCGGTCCGGCCCGGGCGGCTGGACCCACAGAACGCCGCCTACGTCCTCGCTCAGCTCGAGATGGGCGTCGAGCTATGCGCTGGGAACGATCACGCCGCGCTGGTCACCGCCCCGGTTCAAAAGAGCACGATCAACGACGCGGGCATTCCCTTCACCGGGCATACGGAGTGGCTTGCGCAACGCACCGGCGCTGCGCGGCCAGTCATGATGCTGACATCCCGCGACCTGCGCGTCGCGCTTGCAACGACTCATCTGCCGCTCCATAGCGTGGCCGCCTCTATTACCGGGGAATCACTGGAGCAGATCATCACGGTTCTCGATCGTGGCCTGCGCTCGATGTTTGCGATCGACTCGCCTCGAATCATGGTCCTTGGACTCAATCCTCACGCGGGTGAAAGCGGCAACCTGGGCAGAGAGGAGCTCGACGTCATGGTCCCGGCCATGCGCGCGCTGTCGGAGCGTGGTCTGGTGCTGGTGGGCCCGATTCCTGCCGATACCGCCTTTACCACGGAACGCCTGGCGCAATGCGACGCCGTCCTGGCGATGTACCATGATCAGGGATTACCGGTGATCAAAGCGCTGGCTTTCGGTCAGGTGGTCAACGTGACGCTGGGGCTGCCCATCATCCGAACCTCCGTGGATCACGGCACGGCGCTGGACCTTGCGGGCAGCGGCGCTGCCCGGCCCGATAGCCTCCAACAGGCCGTGGAGCTCGCCATTGAGCTGGCCAACCGCTCCCGCTGATGCTTCGCGCACGAAAGCGGCTGGGCCAACACTTCCTGCATGACCCTGCGGTGATCGCAAGGCTCGTCGAGACGATCGCGCCCGGACCCGTGGACAATATGGTCGAGATCGGCGGCGGACGGGGGGCGCTCACGCTGCCACTGCTCGAGACCGTCGAGACCCTCCATGTCGTCGAACTGGATCAACGCATGGCAGATCACCTCGTGGCGGTCGTGGCAGAACCGCGGCGATTGATTCTGCACAGAGGGGACGCGCTCAGATTCGATTTCTCCTCGCTGGCGGTCGGTCCGGAGTCCTTGCGGGTCGTCGGCAACCTGCCCTACAACATCTCAACGCCGCTCCTTTTTCATTTATTGAGTCACCGGGCGGCGATCAAGGACATGCATCTGATGCTCCAGAAGGAGGTTGCCACCAGAATCACGGCCAGTCCGGGCGGTAAAGACTACGGGCGATTGACCGTGATGCTCGCGCCCTGGGTCGACGCACAAGCGTGCTTCGACATCGGTCCCGGCGCCTTCTCTCCCCCTCCCAAGGTCTGGTCAACGGTCATCCGGCTGACCCCGAGACCGGCGCCCCGCTTCCCGTTGGAGGATGAAGCAAGATTCTCGGCGTTGGTCGCCCGCGTCTTCTCGATGCGCCGCAAAACGCTCGGGAGATCCCTGAGCGGCTGGCTGAGTCGCGAACAGATCGAGGCCGCGGGCATCGATCCCGGCGAGAGGCCCGAACGGCTCTTCCCTGAGGACTTCGGCCGGCTGGCGGAGCTGGGATCGGATGATCGGGTTTCAGGCGAAGAGCGACAGTGACGACTTATGCGATCGGCGATATCCAGGGGTGTGCAGCATCCCTCGATACGCTGCTGGAGAAGATCTCTTTCGACAACGCCCGGGACCACTTGTGGCTCACAGGGGATCTGGTCAATCGAGGACCGGATTCCCTCGGGGTTCTGCGGCGGCTCGCCGCGATGGAAGACAACGTCACGACTGTCCTCGGCAATCACGACCTGCACCTGCTCGCGGCGGCGGCCGACGTGCGACAGCCGTCGCCCGGAGATACCCTGCAGGAGGTCCTCGAGGCGCCCGATGCGCCACGACTGATCGACTGGCTGCGGCATCGACCGCTGCTCTACTACGACGAGGCGCAGGATCGGGCGCTGGTCCACGCCGGCCTCCCCCCCGCGTGGTCACTCCGGGAGGCCCGGGATCATGCGGCCGAGGTGGAGGAGCGACTGGCGAGCCGGGCCTGGCGGGAGGGTCTCGCCACCATGTACGGCGACAGACCGACCGCATGGTCGACCTCGCTCGACCCGGACGAACGGCGGCGTTTCGCCATCAACGCATTGACGCGGATCCGCTTCTGTGACGGGCAGGGCAGGCTCGACTTCGCCAGCAAGGGGGCGCCCGGGTCGCAGCCGGCCACGCTGAAACCGTGGTACGAATTTCCGCGCCCCGGCGGCGACGAGACCCATATTGTATTCGGGCACTGGGCGTCGCTCGGCCTGGTCCGCGAGCCCCGGTACACATGTCTGGATAGCGGTTGCGTGTGGGGCCGGCACCTCACCGCACTGCCCCTGGATCCGCCCGGCGAGCCGATCTCGATCCCCTGCACTGCGGATGGCCGCTCCTGAGAGGCCGTGGGGCCGCACGCACGCACGCACGCAAACCAGGATCGGCCACTCCGCAAACGGCGGGCGCCATCGTTTACGCCTCACTCCGTCTGCCAGGCAGCGCCGAGCCGCTACGAGCTCGGTCGGGCCAAGCACCCTCCGGCCCGCTGGGCACAGGTCCCGGCACTCGCGCTGCGCGATGCTCCTGCCAAGACCTGTGCCCAGCGGGCCTTGACCTTCACCGCGGCATCTGGCGCGGCAGTGATGTGACGGCCCAAGACCTTCACGTCGCCACTGTGCTCAATGTCACGCCGACCTGCACCGGCGGGCGCCATCGTTTACGCCGAGCGCAGGGTACTTCCCCAGCGTAGGAAAAGAGCGTTGTGGGCTAGACCGCTACTTTGGCCCGAATGTGCGCATGGGCCCGGTAGTCGATGAGCTCGAAGTCATCGTACCGGTAGTCGAAAATCGACTCGGGACGGCGCTTGATAACCAATGCGGGCAGAGGAAGCGGCTCGCGCCCAAGCTGTTCGTCGGCTTGCGCGAGATGATTGAGGTAGAGGTGGCAGTCCCCTCCGGTCCAGACGAACTCGCCGGGCTCGAGCTTGGTTTGCTGAGCCAGCATATGAGTCAGCAACGCATAGGAGGCGATGTTGAACGGTACGCCGAGAAAAACATCGGCGCTGCGTTGATAGAGCTGACAAGACAACCTGCCCCCCGCGACGTAGAACTGGAACAACGCATGGCATGGCGCCAGCGCCATCCTGTCGAGTTCACCGACGTTCCAGGCGCTCACGATGATGCGCCGCGAATCCGGGTCGGTGCGAATGAGCTCCACCGCCTGTTCTATCTGATCGATGGTTCCCCCACTGGCGGTGGGCCAGGCGCGCCACTGAGCACCGTAGACAGGGCCGAGGTCCCCGGACTCATCGGCCCATTCATCCCAGATCTTAACGTCGTTGTCCCGCAGATATCCGATATTGGTGTCGCCACGCAGAAACCACAGCAACTCATGGATAATCGAACGCAGGTGCAGCTTCTTGGTCGTCAGGAGAGGAAATCCCGCACCGAGATCACACCGGAGCTGGTGGCCAAAGACGCTCAAAGTCCCTGTGCCGGTGCGGTCCGCTTTGCGGACGCCGTCCTCTTTGATGACCCTCAGCAGGTCTAGATACTGCTTCATTCTGCGACTCTTTCAACGTAGCGGTTCGTGCGATAGGCCAGCGCAAATAGCACCACTCCGGCAACGATCATGGGCGCCGAAAGCACCTGGCCCATGGTCAGCCATCCGAACGCGAGATACCCGTCGGCCGCCACGTTCAGGTGTTCGTCCGGCAGACGAATGAACTCGACCGCCACGCGGAAGAGGCCGTAAAAGAACAGGAACAACCCGGACACCGCCATGATCGGCCGGGGCCTGCGCGAAAACCCCCAGAGGATCAGGAACAGCACCAGGCCTTCGAGGAAAGCCTCGTAGAGCTGACTCGCGTGACGAGGCACTCCATCCACCCAGACCGCGTAGAACGCATCGGGATCGGCCTGACCACCCCAGAGCTCACCATTGATGAAGTTGCCGATGCGGCCTAGCCCGAGACCGGGCGGCACCCACGGCGCAATGAGGTCCGTAACCGAGAAGAACGGTTGGCGGACGCTCCTTGCCAGCAATCCCATCGCGACCAGTACGCCGATGAGCCCCCCATGGAACGACATGCCGCCCTCCCAGACCTTGAAGAGTGTCAGCGGGTTCTGGATCAGATCCGAGAAGTTGTAGAAGAGCATGTAACCGACTCGCCCACCGAGGATGACTCCTAGTGCCACATAAAAGATCAGGTCGTCGACCCCGGCGGGTGGGATCGGGCTACTGAGACGTTTCGCGCGTATTCGAATACCAAGCCATCCGAGCGCGAAGCCAATCAGGTACATCAATCCGTACCAGCGCACCTGCAGCGGCCCGAGCTCGAACGCGATGGGGTTGATGTCAGGGTAGTGAAACACGAGAGTTTAGTGTAAACGCGCTCCGGCGCCGGGGCCACCCATCGCAACTGGTATAGTCGAAACCATGCCGAACAAGCTGTTAAAAGAAACGAGTCCGTATCTACTGCAACACTCGGACAACCCGGTGGATTGGTTCGCGTGGAATGAAGATTCGTTGCAGCTGGCCCGGGACGAGAACAAACCGATCCTGCTTTCCATTGGCTACTCCGCCTGTCACTGGTGCCACGTCATGGCCCACGAGTCGTTCGAGGACGAAGCGACAGCCGAGCTGATGAACTCGCTCTTCGTCAACATCAAGGTCGACCGAGAAGAGCGGCCGGATATCGACAAGATCTATCAAACCGCACACCAACTGGTGGCGCGGGCGCCCGGCGGATGGCCGCTCACCGTTTTTCTGACACCGGATGAGCAGCTGCCTATCTTCACCGGCACATATTTCCCCCGCGAGCTGTTCAAGCAGGTATTGACCCGGGTGGAGGACTATTTCCGGTCCCACGCGAGCGAGGTACGCACGCAAGGGGCGGCGCTCCGACAGGCCCTTGAGAGCCTCGAGCATTCGGTTGGGACCGCTGACGGGGAACTGACGTTGGGTCCGCTGGAGACCGCACGGGAACGTCTTGGGGACTCGTTCGACGAGGAACACGGCGGCTTCGGCGATGCCCCGAAATTCCCCCATCCGACGCACATCGAGTCACTCCTGATGGCCTGGAGACGAGTGGCCGAGAAGCGAGAGCCGGACCTGAAGCCCCTTTACATGGCCACGCTGACGCTCACTCGAATGGCCCAAGCGGGCCTTTACGACCACCTGGCCGGCGGGTTCTTCCGCTATTCCGTAGACCGCTACTGGGCAATCCCGCATTTCGAGAAAATGCTCTACGACAACGCAGCGCTGCTGTCGGTCTACGCGGACGCACATGCCGCCACCGGCGAACCACTCTTCGGGCACATCGCTTCGGAGACCGCAGATTGGGTGATCAGAGACATGCAGCACCCCGAGGGGGGCTACTACGCCACGCTGGACGCCGACTCGGAGGGGGAAGAGGGAAAATTCTATCTGTGGACCCCCGCCGAAGCGCAGGCCGTCCTGGACGCCGAGGAGTTCACGGTCGCCAGCGAGCACTTCGGACTGACCCGAGCGCCTAACTTCGAGGGCAAGGCTTGGCACCTTCAGGTCAATACGCCGCTCGCAGAGCTCGGTGCGGAGCGCACGGAGCAGCAGGCGCGGGAGATCCTGGACGCCGCCCGACGAAAGCTGCTGGACGCCCGACAGCAGAGGGTCTCCCCGGGCAGGGACGAGAAAGTATTGGTCGCGTGGAACGGCCTGATGATCAGGGCCATGGCGCGAGCTGCGCGCCACCTCGACCGCGCCGATCTGGCGGCATCGGCCACGCGGTCCGTCGACTTCATCGGCTCGAAATTGTGGAGCGACGAGAGGCTCCTGGCCAGCTACAAGGATGAAAGGGCGCGTTTCGCAGCCTATCTCGACGACTATGCGTTTCTCGCCGAGGGACTGCTGGAATTACTGCAATACCGCTGGCGCTCGTGCGACCTGGCGCTGGCCCGCCAGCTGGCGGATGTCATCCTGGAGCAGTTCGAGGATCCCGCCGGTGGCTTCTTTTTCACCGCACACGATCACGAGACTCTGCTCCATCGACCAAAGCCCTTGGCGGACGAAGCCATACCGTCCGGCAACGGGGTGGCGACACGGGTGCTCTTGTGGTTGGGACACCTGCTGGGTGAACGCCGCTATCTGAACGCAGCACACAAGGCGCTCAAAGCCGCGTGGCCGGTCGTGGAGCGTTATCCTGAGGCCCACGACTCACTGCTTCAGGCGCTTGAGCTCGCGGTGGTTCCTCCGCAGATCATCGTCATACGCGCTCAGGCCGCGAGCGTGCTCGAGGAATGGCAGCGCTACGCCAATGCCGGCTTCAATCCCAACCGAATGAGCTTCGCCATTCCCAGCGGCGAGGGCGAGCTGCCGGGCTTTCTAGCCGAGCGGCGACCTCGCGGTGATGTCGTCGCCTATGTCTGCCAGGGCACCGAGTGCCGCGCACCCATCGCCCGGCTCGAGGAGCTCGCCGCCGCACTGGCCTCCAGCACCTGACCAACCCTGCGACCTATGGGAGCAGCCACCTGGCCGCGAAGCAGGTCTCGGTGTTCACGCAGATGTCGGGCACGATGGCTCATGCGCTCCCTTCGTCGAACGCGCCTCGCCACACCGCCAGGGAAGTACGCTTCGGTCGGCCTAAACCATCACGCCCGCCGGTGCGGGTCACTGGAGCGTTGGGCACGGCGGTAGCGTTTACGGTCGGCTCAGTTGTGTCAGCACGGCCGTCAGCAGCGCCCGGGTATAGGCGTGCGCTTCCGGCCACTTGCTCGCGCGGGGCCCGGCGACGTTGAGAGTCCGGATGTTGTTGGCCGCGACAAAGCTTACGAGCGCTCCCACGGCATCTGTCCGAGTCAGCGTCGATGCGTCGATGAGGATGTACGGCCTGGATTCGGCATGGCAGTACGTCTCGGTGAGTTGTGTCCCGCCTTCCAGCGAGCCGGCAAAAATAATCGCCGTACCATCGGAGTCGCGTACATTGCGCAGCGTGCGGTCCGCGTAACCCGCACCTGGAAGCTCCTCGACGGGGTACATCACAGGGATCGGACCGTCCTCCGATCGCCGAGCGTCCGGACACCAGCCACCACATGGCGTTGCGCAGTCCAGGGCGGCTGCGAGCGCTCCCTGATCGACACCGGTCTGACCGCCGGAAACGATCTTCAGTGGGTCATCGGTCACTCTGGGGACTGTCAGTAGGCGGTGGGTTCGTCACCGGTCCTTGGCACGATGCCGCGTCCGTTCTGGCCCTCAAACTGGATCGGTATCGAGATGATCGCGCCACCCGTGTTTCGTTGCACGGCGAAATGCAGATGCGGACCCGTGCTGAACCCTGTGTTTCCCGAGTCCGCCAGGTATTCACCACGCTGCACTCGCTGGCCCGGCACCACCCGGATGGAGTTCCAGTTGAGGTGGGCATAGAGACTCATGGTGCCATCGTCATGCAGGACTCTGACCACGTTGGCCCGGGGGCCGTCCGTACTCATATCGGTGCCCGAACGGAAGAAGTCACTCGCCACCTCGATGACGACCCCACCCCGCGCCGAATAAACGCCCGTTCCAACGGGCATCACGAAATCCAGCGCATACTCGCTGGAGGGGTCGGAGTGGGTAATGCTGTCCGGATAGGCCTGGGAGACGGGGAACCGGCTCGCCGGGGCAAACGGTAACCGATACGGGCGCTCGGGTTGATGGCTGGCCGCCGGATCGCCGGGAATGTACTGAAACTGGTACTCGAAGCTCGAAGGTCGGGACAAGTCACCTCGGGCGACATTCAACAGCGGTGTCTCACTGCGGGCGGGAAGGACCACAAGCCCCTGTCGCGCCGTATCGGACGCCAGATTCTCCATCAGCGCCAGCTCGTACGCCACCTGGACAGGGCCAAAATAAGTGTTCTCTGCGATCAACACCCAGCCGGCCGCATCGGTACGTTGGTAGAGACGAACCTCGGCCTTCTCCAGGCTCGCCTCCAGGACGTCCTGCTGATAGTCCTGCACGCCATCCGGTTGACGGTCCGTGTAGACCCACACGCCGTCTGAGTCCTGATATTTGTAAAGGCTCTGAGCCTGGGCGCCGATTGGAGTGAACGTCAGGCAGAAAACGACCGCGCTGGAGAATTTGACGAAACGCATGGACCGACCACCGAGGCAAGTTAGAGCGACTTTGGCCGATTCCGGCCATGGCTCCAAGGACTTCCGTCACGCGGGTCGAGTCAGCCGACCTCGTCGACGTCGTCCACGTCGGCCTGCCCGGACCAGCGTCTGCGCAGATGCGACCAGGACATCCCTGCGGCAAGAATCGTGGAGAACAGAACCAGGCCGATCCACGATAGCGCCGTGCTGTCGGTGAGGGAGATCAGCTCATAGTAAAACAGCAGCCACAGTATGGAACCCGCAACCGCGACCGCAAGTAGAATGCCTACCGCGCCGAGGGATCGCGCCGTCGCGCGCAGAAAGATAACGAATGCAATCAGCAGGATCAGCCCGACGAAGAAGACAACCGGAGCAAGCTCGGACCAGTTGGCCATTGCCCAGCGGACATAGTTAAAGCGGGTCGGGTTCCAGGTCAGACAGACCAACAGCAACGCGATGGTAAACCGCACCGCAAGCCCTGAAGCCGAGATCGCCTTCACCAGTCCACCGCCTCAGACGCTCATTCCAGCGAGTAGCGCTGCCACGCTTGACCGTCATTGCGTAGCTCGTAGCTCGGCCAGTAGTGCTTATCCAGCTTCAACGTAATGACTTCGGGAACGTCGTTCCAGGTGACTGTGTTGAGGCGTACCGAGTCCCGGTCCACAAGCCCGCTGACCGAGGCAAGAAACCGGTCCAGATCCGGCGTCGGCTGGCCGTTAACGCTCACGATCCGCCGACCGGCGAACAGGCGCGACCGACTCGCCGGTGAACCGAACCCGAAATAGGACACATAGACCCCTTCGGCCTGGATCCCTCGCTGTACGGAGATCGCCCGATGAGGGGCCTGCAGCAACGCGCCCGCCCAGAGAACAACCCGATCGATACCCTCCCCTTCCAGTGCCACCGTCTGCACCCGGGCGCTGACCTCACGGCCGTCTCGGTAAACGGTGATATCGACTTCGGAACTCTGCGACGCGCGCTCTACCTCCCTGAACGTATTCCACGCCTCTCCATCCACGCTCAACAGGATGTCTCCGGAGCGGAAAAACTCCGCCGCGGGCGAGCCTGCGACGGCACTGGACACAGCAAGCACCTGTCTGCGCTGAGGGTTGTGCTCTTCGTAACGCTTCACCCAGCTCTCGGGCAGACCGAAATTGCGCGCGGAGGCCAGCGGCATCAGGCGCCACTCGACCTCGAGCGAGCGCAACGGCCGATCAGCCCGCATGTTATCCACCATACCGGCGATCAGGTCGGCGGGTATTCCCATGTTGAGCTGCGTGAGATCGCGTCCCTGCTGATAGGAGAAGCTGGCCCACAGCGCCGTGACCCGCCCCTCGAAGTCGATGACGACGCCGTCGAACTCGTCGGGTCCGTTGACCAGCGTGATCCCTTCCAGATTCGAGTCCCGGAAGCGAAGCGTCCTCGACAGGGGAAGATTCGCGGCGATGACCGCCCTCACCTCAGCGGGCTGAGAGAGCAGTGTATGGTCGCCTTTCAGCCCGACCACCTCGAGCTCCTCGCCCGGTTGCACCTCTGCCGTCGAGAACTCGGCCGCGCGCACAGGCGTGTCGCCGATCAGCTCGGGATCGTAGGAGACCACCGCCAGGTTATGAAGCGGATGGATGTACTCAACCTTGCCGGGAATCTCCAGCGAACCTGCAAAGGTAATGCGAACGTCACCGAGCGCCACCGGGACCGTGTTGCGGTCTACGACGACCCAGCCCCGTTCGGCATCGGCTATGAGACCCGTGCCGTAATAGTGACGATCCGAGACGCCTGAGACGGTGTAGGGCATGTCGAAATTGACCAGCACCAGCGACGGTGTAATGTGCTGGACGTGCGGGTCGCCGCGGAGCGGAAACGTCGTCTCCCCAGCCGTGGTCTCCTGCTGGGGCGGCGCCTCCGCGAGCGCTACGCACGGCCACAGTCCCAACTCATCGTCACGCCGACACCGCTGGGTGGGGAACCAGCGCCGGTTATTCCTGATGGACCGTTGACGCTCAGTCTGCGGGTCGTCGAATTGCACGAACCGGACACTCGCACGCTGCCCCTCCGGAAGGCTGGTCAACACCCGCTCGAAGTCGTCCAGGGTCTCCATGGGTTGGCCGTCGATGCTCGTGATCAAGCTCGCCCTCGGGATCGCAGCGGACCCGAATACGTAACCGGGGTTGGCGACGTAGACTCCGGACACACTGCGGTTGAAATGCCGCGCCTGTTGATAAGAGAGATCGTGGAAGACGCCTTCACCATACTCTATGAACTCATCCGAGGTGATCCGATGAAGATCGTCGACCAGGAGCTGCTGGTGCAGGGACACGCCGCCTCGCTCGATCTCCACCATCACCCGGCCACCGACGTTGTCGTCGAGCGCCGCGGCGAGCGGCACGAATGTCGAAATCAGCTCCCCGTCGATTCGCAGCAGGATGTCGCCCGGCTCCAGAAAGCTGCTGGCGCCTGCACCGGGGATCACCTGCTCAACGACCAGGAGCCCGGTCTGACCCGGGAACGCCGCGCGCATTGTGGTTTCCGCTTCCTCCGTCAGGCCCAACCGGCGCAGCTCAGCGTAGGGTTTGTGGACGAACTCGCTCTGCAGGGTCCCTCTGGGAACGTCCTCGCGGTCCTGGATCAGCGTGAGGGCTCTGCGTACGCGATCCAATGGAAGAAAGAAACTCGATGCCGCCTGAGTGTTGGCCCCCGCATTCAGCGCAACGACGCGACCTTCGATGTCCACGACCGGTGATCCGGAAGACCCGCCGGAGGTTCCGGAAGCCGCCTGAAAGTAGAACGTGTTGAAGTCGTTATAGCTGCCACGCCCGTAATTCGGCGCCTGCCGATCCAGCCGCGCGATCGTGCCGGCGAGTATGGAAAGCTGCTCGCCGGCATCGTTGCCGATCACCCTGATGTCACGACCGATTTGAGCCGCCTCCGGCACCAGTGCCAGCTCACTGGGCTCGATGAATCTGAGCTCTTCGGGGTCGTAGCGGAAAAAACCGAAATCATGAACCGGGTCCCGGTAGAGGGGGACCAGGTCCACCTCTTCCTGATTCAGAAATATCGCCTGCGCCACGACGGGCCCCGGCGTCACCACGTGTCGGTTCGTCAGTATGATGCCGCGCTCGGCGTCCACGACGAAACCGGTGGCCTGACTGGACTGATTTCGTTCAGTATCGAAGGCGCGGGTACTATCCACCTGAATCGACACCACCCCGGAAGATATCTCATCCAGTGTCGTGTTCCAGGCGGGCTCCTGTGCGACGGCAGCAGTCCCGGCAGCGGCCAGAGCTACGATCGTCGCGGTCGATCGGATCTGCTTCATAACCGCGATTGTATGATTCGAACTAGGACTGTGACCAGAAACGGGCATTTTTGCTCCCCAGGAACGAACGGAATCGTGCCTACTCCCCCGCCGAGCTGCGCACTTCGCGCTCGACGCTGGCCTCTTCCGGCCGGTAACGGACATCCAGGTGTCGCGCCGCTCGAACGTCATCGAGCCTCCTGACGGGCATCCGCACGGGCGCCTCTCTCACGCGCTCCGGATCGGTCCGGGCCTCATCGAGAATCGCGGCCATGACGCCGATGAACTGGTCCAGCGTTTCCTTGCTCTCGGTTTCCGTCGGCTCGATGAGCAGACATTCGGGCACCAGGAGCGGGAAATACGTGGTGGGCGCGTGAAATCCACGATCCAGCAGAGCCTTCGCAAAGTCCATCGCGGTGACATTGCGCTCCTTGGCGAGCTTCTTGAGAGTCACGACGAATTCGTGGCTCGCCCGCCGATCCGGAAACGCAAGATCGAAGCCCGCCTTTTCCAGCTCTGCCATGACATAGTTGGCATTCAAGGTCGCATACTCCGCGACCCGCTCCATGCCTTCCCGTCCAAGCAAACGCATATAGACGTAGGCGCGCAGAAGGACGCCCGCATTGCCCATGAATGCGGAGAGACGACCGATGCTTTTCGGGCGGTCCATCTCACCCAACCAATGGAACTGCTCCCCCCGCTGGCCGACGAATGGCGTGGGCAGAAACGGCTCCAGCCTCTCCCCGACGCCGACCGCACCCGAACCGGGGCCACCCCCGCCGTGGGGGGTCGCGAACGTCTTGTGCAGATTGATGTGAATGACGTCGAACCCCATGTCGCCGGGCAAGGCTTTGCCCAGGATCGCGTTGAGGTTCGCACCGTCGTAGTAGAGCAGTCCCCCGGCTGCGTGGACGATCTCGGCGATATCCACGATGCGTCGCTCGAACACCCCGAGGGTCGACGGGTTGGTGAGCATGATTCCCGCGGTCTTAGGCCCAACCAGCTCCCTGAGGGCGTTGATATCCACGTCTCCGTCCCGGCGGGTCGGTAACTCGCGCACCGTGCAACCGCACATGGTGGCTGTCGCCGGGTTGGTGCCATGCGCGGCATCGGGGACGAGTATTTCCGTGCGGGCGACGTCGCCACGGTCCACGTGATAGGCCCGGATCATCGCGACGCCCGCGAGCTCCCCCTGAGCACCTGCCATCGGGGTCAGTGAAAAGGCCGACATTCCCGTCGCGCTCGCCAGCATCTCCTGCAGCTCGAACAGGCACGCCAGATAACCCTGGGATGACGCCTCGTCGGCGAGCGGGTGGCGGCGCACGAATCCCGGCAACATCGCGAGCGTGTTGCAGCCACGGGGATTGTATTTCATCGTGCAGGACCCGAGAGGATAGAACTGCGTGTCGATGGAGAAATTCCGTTGCGACAATCGCGTGTAGTGTCGCACCGCATCCAGTTCGGAGATCTCCGGGAGGAGGGGCGCCGATTTGCGGAGCACACCCTCGGGCAGGCCCGTGGGCTCGTCCTCGCGCGGCACCTGGGCCCCGGCCAGGCGCCCGGGCTGCCCGAGCTCAAAAACCAGCGGCTCCCTCATAGCCTGCCCCCCGAAGCCTCGATCGCGCCACGCAGCCCGGAAACATACGCCTCGATATCCTCCTCGGTCTTCGTCTCTGTCGCACAGGCCAGGATCGTGTGACCCAATTCAGGGTACCAGGGCTCGAGGCGGACTCCGCCGAGGATCCCTCGCTCCCGCATGTGCTCCAGGACAAGATTCGCCGGGGCGGGCAACCGCATGGCCACCTCATGGAAACGGGGTGCCGGGAAAACGATCTCCACCCCGTCGACCGCCGCCACGGCCTCTGCCAGCGCCGCTGCCCGAGCATGACATAGCGCAGCGACGCGTCGGAGACCCTCCGGGCCGAGCAGGCTCATAAATATAGTCGCCGCCGTCACCATCAAGCCCTGGTTGGTGCAGATATTGGAGGTCGCCCGGGAGCGTCGAATATGCTGCTCGCGGGCCTGAAGCGTCAGCGTGAAGCCCGGCTCCCCGTCCAAATCCAGCGTCCGGCCCACCAGCCGGCCCGGAAGCTGACGCACGAGCGCCGTCCGGCAGGTGAGAAACCCGAAATAGGGCCCACCCGAGCTCAGCGGCACCCCCAGAGGTTGCCCTTCCCCACAGGCGATGGGCACCCCCTCGCGGCCCCACTCTCCCGGCGGCTCCAGAAGACCCAGCGCCATGGGGTTCACGACTGCGATGCCAAGCGCTCCGTGGTCGAGCGACCAATCGGCCAGGGCATCGACATCCTCGAGGACCCCGAAGAAATTGGGCTGCGGGATAACCACCGCGGTCACATCGCCATCGGCATGCGCATCCAGCGCGCGCAGATCGGTTCGCCCGCTTTGTCGATCGTACGGCAGCTCGACCATCTCAATGCCCTGGCTCGAGGTGATCGTGCGCGCGACTTCGCTGTAGTGGGGATGAAGACTACTCGGCACGAGGATGCGCCGGGAGTGTGATCGTCGGTTCGCCCGAACGGCCATCAGAATGGCCTCGGCCAAGGCGGACGCCCCGTCGTACAGCGAGGCGTTAGACACCTCCAGCCCCGTGAGGCTGGCCATCATCGTCTGATACTCGTAGATCACCTGCAACGTGCCCTGGCTCGCCTCGGCCTGATAAGGCGTGTAGGCGCTGTAGAACTCGCCGCGGGTCGTGAGCTCCCACACGGCTGCCGGTATATGGTGCTCGTAGGCACCCGCCCCGAGAAAGCTCAGCGGAACCTCGTCCTGCGCCGCGCGCTGTCGCATGAGCCGTCCGACCTGAAGCTCCGAGAGCGCGGCGGGCACGCCCTCGATCCCGGCGGATCTCAGGCTCTGCGGGATCTCGTCAAACAGGTCATCGATGTCGTCGACGCCGATTGCGCGCAGCATGGCATCGGTATCATCGCGAGTGTGCGGAATGAAGGGCATGGGATGTCCTCAGTCACCAAGCTCGGCGAGGAGTTTGGCGTAGTCCTCGTTGCCAAGGAGTTCTTCGATCTCCGTCGGTGTCTCGGGTCTCAGCCGGAACAGCCAACCCTCCCCGTAGGGATCCGAATTGACCAGCTCCGGCGCATCGGCAAGCGCGGCGTTGACTTGCGTAATGGTGCCGGCCAGAGGGCAGTACACGTCCGAGGCCGCCTTAACCGACTCCACCACGGCACAGGCGTCCCCCGGCACGACAGTATCCTCGACCGCTGGCAGCTCCACAAACACCAGGTCTCCCAGCGAGACCTGTGCGTGGTCCGTGATGCCAATCACCACGGTACCGTCATCCTGCTCCCGAACCCACTCGTGATCCTTGGTGTACTTCAGCTCCTGTGGAATCTCGGTCATTAGACGTTCTCCTCAATCGTCGAGTGTTTCCAGTGCAACCTTGATTTCCCCGTTTCGAGCGAACGGCGGCCTGACGATGCGCGCACGCCGGGA
>Ga0224508_10000583_pt1 | contig 35514 bp, 29 predicted proteins | sample SF_Jan12_sed_USG_4_FD_170157 | JGI IMG/M metagenome (GOLD analysis project Ga0224508, IMG submission 170157) | Sediment microbial communities from San Francisco Bay, California, United States - SF_Jan12_sed_USGS_21 | ecosystem: Environmental > Aquatic > Marine > Sediment | place: USA...
CGGGGCTGGGCCATCCGGGCGACCGGCCCGAGATCGTCCTTGTTCTTTTCCGGAACCGGCGCTCCAACGACCCGCGGACCGTGGCCCGAGCCCGATGGATTCCCGATATCGTTGCCGTCACCCTCGCCTCCGTCTGTCTGGAAGCCGCCACCCGGTCTGGAGACGCCGCTTGTCGTCGAGAGCGAGGCGATGGAGCTCTTGGACGTTTGTGCTCGAGAGCTCGACAAAGAGCTCCCCGGTTGCCGTGTCGTACGAGCCGTGCTCGAAGATGGGGCGAGCAATGTCGAGATCGCCAACTCCCGCGGTGTGGAAGCGAGTTACCGTGGCAGGGTCGCGACCCTCTTTCTGTCGGTGGTGGATTCGGAGCCGGCACGAAGGCCGCTCTCGGAGCTCTTTTGCGCACGCGAGCCGCGGAGGTTTCACCCGCGGGCGCTGGTCCGCCGTCTTGTGGATCGGTTGATCTTGGAGCGAGAAGGACGTCGCATAGAGAGGGACCGAGGGGAAGTTCTGCTGGCTCCAGTGGTGGGAGCTCGGATCCTGGCGGGCCTACGGCCGCTCCTGATGGGAGCCGACTCCTCGGCCCTGGTCCGTGTCTTGACGGATCGCAGCGGCCGGCTGGCCGCCCCCGGTGTGACGGTCATCGATGACGCGGGTTTGAGCGCGGGTTTGTTCAGCGCGCCCGCGGATGGCGAGGGTGTGCCGACAAGGAGGCTCGTGCTCGTCGAGGAAGGGATCTACCGGAGACCGTTGCGGGCCTGGTTCGAGGAGGAGTCGGATAGCGCACCGGCGCGCCCGACCGGCTGTTTGCGACGGCCCGGCTGGCGGGACCTACCGCGGCTCGGCCCCTCTCATCTCTTCTTCGAGCCGGAGCCGTCGAAACGCGCCGCCTCTCTTCTCGGGGATCTCACCCGGGGGTACTACCTGACCGACGTCCTCGAACCGGGTCGATTCGATATCGAAGGAAACCGTTTTCGGTTGCCGGTCTGCGGATTCGAGGTGCGATCGGCCAAACCGGTCACCCGCGTTTCGCGGGCCGTCTTGTCGGGTCGCTTGAGTGCGGTGCTCCAGGGAGTCCGGGGAGTCGGCCGCGATCTGACTTTCTTTTCGCTGGGTTCGATGATCGGTTCGCCGAGTCTTTTGGTCTCGGGAATCGAGCTCGACGACGCTTGATCGCCGAGATCGCCCGCCATCTCGGGCCGGTACTCGCCCCTCGTTCCTCGACATACTGGAAGTATGCCTCCGTCGCTCGGCGCTGCGCCCGGCCCGATCTAGCAGACGCTTTCGACGATCGACTCGGAACCCAGCCAAGAGCGCCCGCCATCTCGGACCGGTACTCGCCCCTCGTTCCTCGACATACTAGAAGTATGCCTCCGTCGCTCGTCGCTGTGCCCGGTCCGATCTAGTAGGCGCTTTCGACGATCAACTCGGAATCCAGCCGAGATCGCCCGTCACTTCGGACCGCTGCTCGCCGCTAGCCGTCGTCGGCGTCTGCGCGCTGTTTCTTGCTCTCTCTCTTTTCTCTGCGGGCGTCTCGTCGCATTTGCGCGGCGGTCTTTTGGGTCTCTTCGGTCGAGGCTTCGGTCCCAATCATGGCCTGGACAACTCTTGCCCGGTTCGCGTAGATCCGCGGCGCCAACTCGGCAGCCGGCAAGTCGGAATAGGCCTTGAGTACGGCCTGGGGCGCGAGGTCGTTGTCGAGGATATGGGGGTTGAACGCGGGGTCTGTCAGCCGCGGCTCGAGCCGAACTGCGTTTGCGTAGTGCTTGACCGCCGAGTTGCGGTTGCCCGTGTCCGCGTAGGCGACACCCAGGTGGTAGTGAGACCAGGCATGATCCGGGCTCGTCTTGAGCACCTGCTTGAGCGTGCGCTTCGACTTGTTGGTTTGCCCGGTCTCCTGTTGCAGCAGGGCCAGGTTATACCGTGCCGACACTGCGTCCGGCTCGAGCTCCAGGCTCCGCCGGTAGGCTTCTTCGGCTTCTTCCGGCAGGCCGGCGAGCACCAGCAGATTGGCGAGGTCGTTCCACAAGCCGGGTCGATGCGGTCGCTGTTCCACCAGCTCGCGTTGCGCGACCAGAGCTCTCTGGACATCTGCTGGAATCGCAGCGCCACTCGGCGACGGCAGGAGGGCCAGTAAAAGACAACCGGCCAGCGCTGTCGGCAGCACACGGGGCAGTGTCTTTGCGGTACCTGGTTTTTTGGCGGTGGTGATCATGGAAGCTCCTGGTCGACTCCCGCGGTATTTAGCGGTTTGGCCTTCAGGGTCGGCTTTCCGTTTGCCGAAGAGACCCGAAAGCGAACCTTTTCGCACCCGGTTCGTTTGCGCAAGGCGTTGATCTGCTGACGCAGATAATTATGAAAACTGTCGAAGTCTGTCTTGGCTTGTCGGCCGGCCGTGTTGTAGAGCTCGTTGTAGAGCGAAGTTACCGACGAAAGATCGGGGCTCGAGCCAACCACGAGGCCACCGGCTGGAAAGGTCGGCCGCTTTTCCGTTCTTGCGCTCGGCACCGTACCGACCGTCTCCATATCGCGGAGCTTGCGGTTGAAGAGCTCGCTGAGCGTGTTGAACCGCGCTTCGAGAGTGTTGAGATGGAAGCGGTCGGCAAATGTGGGCAGTCGGTGCGATCGGGCCTCTCGGATCAGTCGCTTGACCCGCTTGCGCTGCTCTTCGGGAGGCAATGGGAGCGCGCCGTTGAAGAACCGGTCGAAATCGATCTTCAGACGGCTGATTCCGCCTTCCAGTGCGTCCAGTATTCCGTTCCGATTCTCGACCAAGCGATGATCCCCTAGAATGGACCCTCAATGGTCCAAGAGGTCTCTCACAATCCGTTGCGGGAACTGCCCTCGGTCGATCTTCTCCTTGGTCGACCAGCATTTAGCACAACTCTTCTATTATACGGCAGAGACCTGGTGCGCGTCCAAATCAGATCGGAATTGGATCGGCTGCGAGCCGAGATCCGGTCCTCCAAGACCGCCATCGACTCGCTGGAGCTCGAGCATCGGGTCGACGGGCTCGCGGACCGTGTTCGCATTGGCCTGGAGGAGGCTTTTGGCGCCCCGATCCGACGCGTTTTGAACGCGACGGGGGTCTTCCTCCACACCAATCTGGGCCGGGCGCCGCTGCCGCCGGCGGTGGCCTCGGTGCTCCCCGGCCTGCTCGACGCATCCTGCGATCTCGAGTTCGATCTGGAGAGCGGCGAGCGCGGCGACCGCAACGACAGCGTCGCGGCGCTGCTTGCCGCCTTGACCGGCGCGGAAGCAGCGGTTGTTGTCAACAACAACGCGGCGGCTCTGGTGTTGATCCTGGCCAGTTGCGCTCGCGGGCGCGAGGTGGTGGTGTCGCGTGGTGAGCTGGTCGAGATCGGCGGCTCCTTCCGTATCCCGGACATCCTGGAGGCCGCTGGGGTCGGTCTTGTCGAAGTGGGTACGACCAATAGAACTAGGCTATCCGACTACGAGCAAGCGATAGGCCGTGACACGGGTCTGCTGCTCAAGGTCCACACCAGCAACTATCGCCAGGTAGGCTTTGTCGAGTCGGTTTCGTCCGCCGATCTTGCCGAGCTTGGAAAACGCCTTGGCTTGGCGGTCGTCGTCGACGAGGGCGCCGGTCTTCTGAGACCCCATCCGGCGCCACAACTCGCCGATCACACGAGTCTTTCCGAGGTGATCGCCGCAGGTTGCGATCTAGCTTGTGGGAGCGGCGACAAAGTGCTTGGTGGGCCGCAGGCAGGGCTGATCGTCGGCAGTGCCGATCTCGTCGAGCGCTGCCGCCGCTACGCTCTCTACCGCGCCGTCCGGCCCGATCGGACGACTCTGGTGACGCTCGAATCCGTACTGAGATTGCACCTCGCGGGGACCGCGCTGCCGCTCGATCGGCTGTGGCCCGATGCCGCCGAACATCGCCACCGGCTCGAGTGGGTCGGGTCGAAGCTCGGAGCAGAAATCGTGGAAGCCGAGGCGTTTGTCGGTGGCGGCGCCGCGCCGGCTCAGGCGATTCCGGGTCAAGCACTCGCTCTCCCGGAGAGCCCCGCTCTTCTCGAGGGGATGCGCAGGACCGAGCCGCCGGTGGTGGGCTATATCCGGCACGGACGGTTGGTGCTCGATCTAAGAACCGTGGACCCGGCAGACGACGAGACCCTGGTGGGCTCGGTGCTCGAGGCACAGGCGGCCCTGGAACCGTGAGTCGGAAGATCCTGCTCGTCGAGGACCGTGATTCGCTTCGCCGGATGCTAGCCACGGCACTTGGCCAGGAAGGGTACGACGTGGTCGCCGTCGCAGACGGCGAGAGCGGTATCGGAGAAATCAAAGCGGTTGACTTCGACCTCGTCCTGACCGATCTCAAACTGCCCGGCGTCTCCGGGTTGGAGGTCGTCGCGGCGAGCCGTGAGGCGCAGCCGCGGATTCCGGTGATCGTCCTGACGGCTCACGGGACGGTCCAGACCGCGGTGGATGCCATGAAGAGCGGCGCCACGGACTTTCTGGAGAAGCCGGTCGAGATAGAAGAGCTCTTTTCCATCGTGGCGGGGCATCTGAGAGGCTCTGATGGACTCTCCGAGGGCGACTCGGTAGCCCTGGAGATTCCGGATGGCCCGACCATCGTCGGCCGTCACCCGCTGATGCGAGCGGCCCTCAAACTCCTGGAGCGTGTGGCGGCCACCGAGAGCACGGTGCTCTTGACCGGTGAGAGTGGTACCGGGAAGGAACTTTTCTCGCAAGCGGTGCACGCTCTTTCGCCGCGCTCGGCGGGGCCGTTTGTGGCCGTCAACTGCGCTGCGATCCCCGAGGCGTTGCTCGAGAACGAGCTTTTCGGACATGAGAAGGGGGCTTTCACAGGTGCGCACCGTCGACAGGCGGGCCGTTTTGAGCAGGCACGCCGCGGAACCTTGTTTCTCGACGAGGTGGGTGAACTGGGTCCGGCCGTTCAGAGCAAAGTGCTGCGTGTCCTGGAGGAGCGCACGTTCGAACGCGTGGGCGGTGGAGACACCATCAAAGCGGATGTCCGTTTGGTGGCCGCCACCAATCGGCCCCTCAAACAGATGGTCGATGCGGGGGACTTCCGTTCCGACCTCTACTTCCGGCTCGAGGTCTTTCCCATTGAGCTGCCGCCGCTACGCGAGCGTCCGAGCGACGTCGCGTTGGTGGCGCGCCATTTACTTGACCGAATCTCGAGCCGCCACGGCCGCGCCGCTCTGCGACTGACCGCTGGGGCCACGCGTCTTCTTGAACAACAGCCATGGCCCGGAAACGTTCGCCAGCTCTCGAACGTGCTCGAGCGTGCCGTGATCTTGGCCGATGGCGAAACGCTCGGTTCGGCGGGGCTCAAGCCTCTGCTGAACGTTGGCCCCAACCGAGAAGAAAAGGATGGCCTGAAGAAAACCCTCGAGAAGACGGACGGGGACAAGCGAGCGGCCGCAGAGCTGCTCGGTATTAGCTACCGGACCCTGCAAAGGAGAGTCAAAGAGCACCAACTCGAGGGCTATCCCAGGTACCGATCGTGAGCGTCCGGCCGTTGATGCCCGAACACCTGCAGGTCGATGAAAGCTAACGATGAAGGTTCGATCTGGTCGGGTACCTTGGCCGCCGGCCTCGGTTTGCCCGCGATCCTGACGCTCGCGGGGTATGTGCGTGGGTGTGCCGAGGTTCTCGCACAAGGATACCTGGCTCAAGGAGTTCCGTTTCTGGCGGCCAAGGCTCTGGTCAAGCCGGCGCTCGAGCTGGCGCCCGCGGGTATCGCACTGGGAGTGGCGCTGGCAACGATTTTTCTAGCCAGCGCATGGCTTTACCGCAAGACGCCTCGATTGCCGGTGTCGATACGTGCTCTTTGCTGGATCGGCATGACGGGTGCCTTGTGGAGCCTGCTACGAGGGTTGAGGCTTCCTGGAGTCGACGGTCCCGGTTGGCGACAGGCACTCGCTCTTGCTGTAGCCGCGGCCACCGTGTGGTTTGTGATGCGTTTTGGCGCCAAGGGCTCGGGGGGAGCAAGCAGAGCACGGGCGGTGGCCTGGTTCTCGAAGGCCGCCAGCCTGGTGATGGTTCTCGCGCTGCTGCTTTGGGCTGCGACCTACCTGGCACAACGGGTTCGCAGGCCTCCGGGGCCGAACATCATTGTCATTGCAATCGACACCTTGCGCTACGACCATCTCGGATTCGCCGGCTACGAGCGGCCGACGTCGCCCGCGCTCGATTCTCTGGCGCGCGAGAGCGTTCGCTTCGAACGGAGCTACAGTGCGGCGCCCTGGACCTCGCCGTCGATAGCCACGCTTTTGACCTCGCGGTACCCGGGTGAGCTGGGTTACAGCGACAGTGCGACGCCGGCGCGGCTCGGTGCGAGCGAATTGTTGTTACCCGAGATCTTGAGCGATCGCGGGTATGCTACGGACGCCATCGTCTCCCACACTTATGTTGCCGAGCCGGCGGGTTTTGATCAGGGATTCGACACCTTCGACTCCGAAAACGCGCTGGGTCATCATTATGTTTCGTCGCCCTCGCTTTTGTCCAAGGCGCTGGCCAAGTTGGACCAGCGAGCCGGCCGGCCCTTCTTTCTCTTCCTCCATCTCTTCGATCCGCACTTTGCCTATGTTCAGCACGACGGTCTCGACTTTGATCCTCGTTATATGGGTCCGATCGTGAGCGATCTTGACTACTCCCGGCTCCTGGCGATGGTACCCGAGATGACGGGAGACGACATCCAACACGTCCGGGCACTCTACGACTCAGAGATCGCGTTCACCGATCGGAACCTCGGGCTCCTCTTCGATGGCCTCGAGGAGCGAAACCTTGCCGATCGCACCATCGTCGCCCTGACCGCAGACCACGGCGAAGCGTTTCTGGACCGCGAGGATGGCTGGATCGGCCACGGCATCACCCTCTTTGACGAACTGATTCGCGTACCTCTTCTGTTCCGCCCGCCGGGTGGGGTGCCGGATGGTGGCCGTTCCGTCACGGATCTAGTCGGTTTGGTGGATGTGGCACCGACACTACTGGCGGCGGCGGAGATAGAGCCGCCTGCGGGGTGGGCACCCGAAGGCCGGGCGCTGCTCGCATACGAAACCGGAGCCGAACCTGCCACTCCCGCTGGTCTTGCCGGGCGCGCACTCTTCGCGGAGACCATGGCCCGCGGGCGCTGGCTCCAAGCGGTGCTGTGGCAGCAGTGGAAGCTGGTCTTCGATCGCCGAGAGGAGTCCGTGAAGCTCTTCGATCTGATCGCCGATCCGGGTGAGACGAGGGATCTTGCCGTCGAGCAGCCCGAGACCCGCGACCGCCTGACTCTCGTTCTCGAGCAGTGGGACCGGCGGCAGCAAGAGGCCAAGAGCGGGCGGCCGATCGAGGAAGCAGCCTTTACGGGTCAGGAACTCGAGCGACTCGAAGCGCTCGGCTACATCGAGTAGAAGATTGTGAACGCCCAACTCTGGCAACTTCTCGCACCGGTCGTTTTTGGAGCCGGCGCCGGCGGCGCGGTGGGTCTGGTGGCGGGCGTCTATTCAAGCGTTATGCGGATGGAGATCGGCAAGGGCCTATCCTGGTTGGCTCTCGAAACGGTTCTTGATCAGGCCGAAGCCGGGCTGGCCGGGGGTGCGGTTTGCGCCATCGTGGGCTGGGTCCTGGCTCGCCGGGCGACGGAACCGTTGTCCCGAAAACGGTCCCAGGAATCCTCTCGGCCCGGCCCCTGGGTTGCTATGGGCCTCGTCGGCTTGCTCGGGGCCGGGTGGGTCCAGGAGGTTCTTTGGTCGGCGCCCGATGGACTGATGGGGCGCCTTGTGTTCTTTTTGCTGCCTGTAGCTACCGTCGTAGCGGCGCTAGCTGTCGTACTGGTGTCCGGTTGGATCATTCGGGCGATAGCGCGAGGAGACAGCCGATGGCGCCGCTTGGTGGCTGCCGGGGTTTTGGTGGTGGTTGCCGTACTGGGGCTCGGAGGCCTAGGAGCCGCTCATCGCTGGGCCTCACGCGACCGCCAGAACGTTCTTCTCGTGGTGGTCGACTGTCTGCGCGCTGATCGCCTGGGTACCTATGGCTACGACGGCGCCACGTCTCCAGTTCTCGACCGGCTGGCCGGCGCATCGCTCCTCTTTGAGCAAGCCCACTCGACCGCGGCCTGGACCAAGCCGGCGATCGTCAGTGTCTTGACCGGTCTTTACCCGGCGCGCCATGGATCGGTCGATCCTTTCGATGTTCTTCCTCGCGTCGATGCCACGCTCCCCGAGCTTCTCGGCAACGCCGGGTACCAGACGGTCTTTCTCAATGGTGGCAACACGTTTGTCAGCCATGAGTTCGGGTTCGATGCGGTCTTTGGCGACTACGAGCTGCTCGACATGGGAGACGCTCGAGAGGTGGTGGATGCTTTTCGCGCGCGTGCGGCGGCGCTCCGCACGGGGCCGTTCTTTGCCTACCTGCACTTGATGGATGTGCATCTGCCCTATGGCACGGCCCCGCATGCCATGCGGATCTCGCAGTCGACCGCTCTGCGGGAAGAACTCCAGCCGGGCCGGATCAACGTCGGCACTGTCCGCGCCCTCAGCGAGAAAGGAGAGCTGAGCGCAATCGATCGAGAGTTGGTGGGACAGCTCTATGACGCACAGGTCCGGTTTGTGGACTCGCAGCTTGCGCGGCTCCTGGCTGTTCTCGGCGAAGCGGGTCTCGCCGACTCGACAACGGTAATCGTTACCGCCGACCACGGCGAAGAACTCTGGGAACACGGGAACTTCGAACACGGTCACACGCTCTACAACGAAATCACCCAGGTGCCGCTTCTGATCTTTGGGGCTGGAGTGCCGGCCGAGTATCGAGGGGAGCGCCGGGCGGAACCGGTGAGCCTGGTCGATCTGGCCCCGACGATTCTCGGCCTGGCTGGAGTCGCCCCCCGGGAGCGCTCGACCGACGGGCTCGGAGGACTCGACCTGCTTGTCGCGAGTCGTCGCGAGATGGCCAGACGCGGAGGAGTCTTCCTGTCGGGAACTCTCTACGGTTCCGAAAAGTTCGCGTTTCTCACCGCGGCAGGCAAGGCCATTGTCACGTCCGGGCTCTCGGCAAAGAAGTTCTCACTCGTGGGTCCACGCTCGTTCGAGCAACGGGAATGGTACGCCGCAGCCGACACGACAGAGACCGACAACCGGACAGCCGACGCCCCGTCTTCGATGTGGCAGAACCTCGGTGAGTACCGCGAGACCGAAGGTGCGCGGGTGGAGGAGACGGACCCCTCGGCGGCGGCGAGAGAGAAGCTCGAGGCGCTGGGATACTTGCAGTAAATGAGACGCCCTACGCTCGCCAACAAGTTGCTACTCGCAGCGATCAGCTTGGCCATCGGGTTGGGGGCCGGCGAGCTCTGGCTGCGAACCCGATCGACGGTCGAGCTCGGCTTCGACTACAGGGACGGCCAGTTTCTACGGGCGGTTCCGTTCGCGCGCGATCTGACGTCGAACAGCTTTGGGTTTCACGACGTCGAGCCGTCGCCAAAGACTCCGGACGTCTTCCGAGTTCTTCTTGTGGGCGATTCCTATGTCGCGAGCCGCTCCGTGTCGATTCCGCAGAGCGTCGGCCGGAGACTGGAGTTTCATCTCAACAAAAACCGGGACTCCGCCGTCGATGTGACGTCGGTCGCGATGGAAGGCTGGGGTCAGGGGCAGGAACTCGCTGCCATCAAGAGATTGGGCGCCCGACTGGCGCCCGATCTGGTCGTCACCCTTTTTCTCTCGCTCAACGACGTGCGTAACAACTATCCCCCGCTGCAGGCAAAGGGCACCGAACAGCTGAGGCGGATGAAACACTTTCGGCCCGGCTGGTGGCGCTTGCACAAAAGCGACGCGCCGTTGTTCTGGTTGGAAAGCTCCGTGCTCAACCGGGTTCTTTCCCACCGGCTTGCCGTGTGGCTTTCGGGTCGGAGCGACCGGGAGATTCCCATCGATTACTTCGTCTACTCGGAGCAGGTCGACCCCGAATGGCAGCGTGCGTGGCAGGAGACAAAACGCCTGCTACTCGAGACACGGCAGCTGGCTCGGTCGTTGGGCGCCGTGTACGCGCTCGTTTCGGCCTCGACGCCGCAGGGCGTTCTCGGCCCGGATCAGGGCGTCGAGCGCCTCGTGGAGAGCTATCCGGCCATGAGGGAGCTGCCCTGGGATTTGGAGAGGGCGGACCACGAGCTCGGCCGTTTCTCGCAAGAGCATGGGATTCCGTTTCTGGCTTTGGAGCCGGCTTTTCGCCGCCTGACTCGAGAGCAAGGGGTAGAGCTTCATTGGCAGTTGGATGGGCACTGGAACATCGAGGGCAATGACCGAGCTGCCGATTTGATCGCCGCGTTTCTCCGCACTGAAGGTCTGACGCTTCGACCGGGGACACCATAGGCTCGTCGCGCCGCGCGGGTCACCGCTCGGACCCGGTCGTCCTGCGACGCCAAGTGGAGTTCAATACGCGTCCGAGCTCATGCGTGATCCGCTCATCTCGTGTCTGCAGAGCGGAGATGGCCTCGATGTCATCGCCGGCCAGAATCTGCGCCCGCTCGATTGCGACACGGGCTCGGCGTTCCTCTCCGTCCAACGCTTCGACCCAAGCGAGCCCCGCCCAGGCGCGCCAATCTTCCGGTCTCGCCGCGATCACCTGTTCGAACATCAATCGAGCGGTTCCCTTCCGCCTTGCCCGGCCCATGAGCTCACCAAACTGGAGCTTGGCTTCGAGATCCTCCGGGTGCCGGTCCACAAACCCGAGCAGGCGCTCGATCTCCGGCTTGCTGTTCACGAGAGTGATTGCGTCCGCCTCCAGATTCTCGATGACGTCGTGCTCGGGATCGAGCCGCCGCACCGAGGCCAGGGTTTCGAGGCATTCCGCGTAGCGGCCGCGATAGAAGAGGGCCAACGAGTAGTTGGCCAGGCCACGAAGGTTGTCGGGCGCCCTTCGCGCGGTGTCCCCAAACAGGTCGACTTCACTTCCCCATACTGGAATGCGGGCGGAAGTTCCCGCAACAAGAGCCGCGACCAGAAGTAGGATGGTCAGCAGGAGTCGTCGGCGTCGGCTGGTCAGCTGGCCACCGTTTTCGCCCCACAATCGAGCTGCGGCCCAGCCTGCCAGAAGGGCCGGACCGATGAGAGGCAAGTACAGAAACCTCTCCGCAAAAAACTGCATGGTCGGGACGAGGTTTGAGACCGGGAGAATACCGAAAAACCAGATTCCGATGGCGAGCGACACCATCGGATTCCGTCGCAAGGACACGACGGCTGCGGTCAGCAGACCCGCCACGACCAGCAGCGAGGCGATCTCGACAAAGCCGGGCTCGGTGGATACAGGGTAGCCCGAATAGTCCGCCAGCAACCCTCTTGGCCATACCACCAGCCACAACCCTCGCGCGGTTGCGCGGAGCTGGGTCCAAAGAAGCGCCGAGCCCGACGCGAGAGGGTCGGTGACTTGGGCCAGCGAGCCGACAACTCGACCCCGCACCGCCAGGTAGAGAAGGTCGAAAAGCAGTCCGATTCCGAGCAGAATCGCGACTGAAAGCCGTGTACTGCGGCGTCCGAGGAGGGACCGGTTTCGCAGACGAAGAGCGGTCCAGGCCACCAAGAAGACGATCGCAGGGTAGACAACACCGCTCTCCTTCGAGCTCAGCGCACCGAGGTGGCACAACGCGAGCAGCGCCAGGCCCCACCCCGGCCAACGCCGCCAGTTGCCGCGCGCCGCTGCGGTCTGAGGCTCCGCCGACTGGTTGGCAAGCCGGATCGCGAGCGCACCGCCGAGAAGGCAGAATGTCGCGACGAGCAGATCATCGCCGCCCTTGACCCAGGCCACCCCCTCGGTCAGAAGTGGATGGGCTACCCACAGCGTTGCGGCAACGGTCGCCCCGAAACGGGCCGCCTCTCGCCCCAGCCCGGCGAGCAGGCCGACTCCAAGCCACCAAAGCAACAGCCCATTCAAGGCGTGGAGCAAGAAATTGACCAGGTGATAGCCACCCGGCCAGTCCTTCCACAGGGTGTACTCGAAAGCCCAGAGGACGTTGCGTAGCGGTCGATAGAGCCCGGGGTTTGTCTCCATCGAGGTGGCTGTCGTCCCGTCGAAGAAGAAGCGGGGTGCGTTCGCAAGACTTCGCACGGCGTCGTTGTCCGCCAGGAACATGAAGTCGTCCCAAACGAACGGAAACGAGAGCGTGGGCAGATAGAGAAGGACCGCTAGGATCGGCGCTACGAGCGGAAGCCACCCTCGACGAGGTTTTACGATCTCGACGACTCGGCCCATCGGCGGGAGTGTACTGGAGCGCTAGCGTCTCCCGGCCAGATTGTCGTCATCGCATGGCCCTTGTACCCCCTCGCGCTACGCAGAGCCAAACACAAGAACTCCAAGCGCCATCGACAGCAGATCGCCGAGCTGGCCCGGTGGTCGGTCTCCGACTCAGCCCAAATCAGACGCCGCCACCGGCAGTTCCACCACGGCCAGAGTCCCGCCGCCCTGGCGGTCTTCGAGCCGCAGCCGACCGCTGTGGAGGGTGACGATCCGATGGGCGAGCGAGAGGCCGAGACCGACACCATCGGGTCTGCCTGTCACAAAGGGCTCGAAGAGCCGCTCGCGGATCTCCTCGGGAATTCCCGCTCCGTGGTCCGCGATCTGTAAGATGACATCGTCGCCGTCACGCTCGAGGGCGACCTCCAGGGGGCCGCTTGATCTCACCTGACGCTCAGCTTCGGCCGCGTTGTGGAGCAGGTTGCGGATAGCCCGTTCCAGAAGCTGTGGATCTCCCTGGATCGACGTCACACCCGGCGCCGAGGAGACCCTGACTTCGAGATCCGCCAGAGTCGGGTCGGCCGCGGCTCGCCGCGCCAGCGTCTCGAGATCGAGCGCTTCCATCCGTGTGCTTCCGGGGCGCGCAAAGGTGAGAAAATCTTCGAGCACCCGCTGGAGATGATCGCTCTCGCGGCGGAGATCGGTCAGGTACTCGCGCAGCGAATCTTCGTCTGGTTTTCTCTCGGCCAGCGCCAGATAGCCTCGAATCGTCGCCAGACCGTTGCGCATTTCGTGGGCTACGCCAGCGGCCAGCTCACTCACCTGGGTGAGGCTGACGGAGATTCTTTCCTCACGGGCTTTCTGGCGGATCTCGGTGAGATCGGCAAAGAGCATGAGGTGGCCGCGCGGCGGCGCGCCGTCTCTCTTCAAAGGATAGAGAGTCAGGCCAAGGGGTCGCGACTCGCCATGCGCCGTGATTTCGATTTCTTGTCTTTTCGCCGCTTCCGAGCTCTTGGCCGCACTCGAGATCAAGTCGAACAACTGTGGATGCGGCGCCAGGAACTCCCGTAGGGGAACGTCCGGCGCTTCCGGCGCTTCGAGGCCGAGAAGTTCGGCGCCGGCCGGGTTGAGAGCCAGGACTTCGGCTTCTCGACCGATCAGAAGAAGACCGCTCTCGAGGCTCGGCCCCAGAATCCCTTCGAGGGCGGCGATCTCGTCGGACTCCGAGCGGCCCGCAAGGGCCTCGAGGGCCCTCTCGAAGGAGGAGACGAGAAAGGCCGTCTCGTCTTCGGAATACTCGTCACGCGGTCGAACTCTCTGGGCATGAGCCAACAACTGGTCCCAGGGTGCCAGCAGGTGACGAAGAAAGAACATCAACAGCAGGGCCAGGCTGCCGTTGGCCACCGAGACCACCCATGTCAGTACCCACAGCCGGCTCTGCTCACCCATGAGCCGAGCGCTGTCGAGCTCGACCTGCACCAAGAGCCGCTGACTCTGCCGCAGAAACGGTGCCAGCGCCACGATCCGGCCCGCAGGCGATACGTCCGGCTCCAGCACCACGGGTTCCTCCAGAGCGCTAGCGTCGAGTTCGAAGCTCACTCCCGCGGTTCTCGACACCGTCTCGACCAGAACCTGGAGCGAGGGACCGAGGACGGCGATCCGCGCGGCGTGCGGCGCCCGCCACCGCAGCTCAGCGGCGACGGGAACGGCACCCCCCGCGATCGATTCGGCGATTTCGCGGGCCAGCAGCTTCGCTTCCGCTCGTCTTTCGTCTGCCAGGATGTGGACGCTGTTGCGGTAGGACAAAAGCGTAAAGGTCGACAGCAGGACCATCAGCAGCAGCACGACCGGAAGGAGAATCAAGATCTCGCGGCGCAGGCCGAGTCGGAACCGCTGCGTCGGCCGGCTCATAGGAGACGGGAATAGAACTCGATCCAATGCCGGCCGAAGAAGAGGGCCAGGAGTGCCCCAACGGCCAGAAACACACCGAACGGTAGGCGCGACCGGGCCTCGAGCTTGCCCGGAATCATCAGGATGAGCCCCGTAAATGCCCCCAGGAGCGCGCCTGCTGCCAGCGTTACGGCGGCGCCTTTCCATCCGAGAAAGGCCCCGATCATGGCCAGCATGTTGACGTCGCCAAGACCCATTCCCTCCTCTTCGCGCAACCAGTACCAGAAGTTGATCAAGAGAATAAGCGCTCCTGCCCCGATCAGGACCCCGAGCACCGCTTCGAGGATCGTCGCATCGGGAAGGTAGGGTTGCAGGGCGAGCCCGACAAAGATCCCGGGCAGTGTGATCTTGTCGGGAAGAAGAAAATGTTCGGCGTCGATCGCCGCCAGCGCCACCAGCAGGGCGCAGAAGATCGCCGCCGCCGCCGCTTCGAAGCTTGGGCCAAAACGGGCGATGCAGGCCACAAACAGAGCGGCCGTCAGGGCTTCGATCAGTGGGTAGCGCCACGAGATGGGAGCGCTGCACCTACGGCAACGTCCGCGGAGCAGCAAGTAGCTCAGGAGTGGCAGGTTGTCGTGAGCGCGGATCGCCGAGCCACAGTAGGGGCAGCCCGATGTGGGTGACACGGTCGATCGCCCGCGAGGCAGCCGATGGATGACGACGTTCAGAAAGCTGCCGACGATCAGGCCGAGCGCCAGGGCCGGGAGATAGAAATAGAGCTCAAACACGGGTCGAATCGATTCTAGTGGACCGTAGCGAGCCGCAGGTTCTCAAAACACAAAAAAAGGCGCCGCGTAAGCGGCGCCTTTGGTTACTGTCTCAGAAGATTCTGGGCAGTTTGCTTACTTGCAGGTGGGCCCGGCTTCCAAGGGCGTCCCCCCACCCTGGGCGTCGATGAACGTCTTGCCCGCCGGGTAGTGGATGAACTCGCCATCGACCCACACGATGTCGCATAGGGTTCGGAACGCCAGGTACGCGCCGATGTCGTACGTGTTGCCGTCCGCTATGCCCACCTTAGAGGTACCGCCTGGCGGGGGCTGGCCGTAGCTGCGGATGCCCATGACATTCGCATCAAACAGGTTAGCCGCGACAGCGAAGTCGTAGTTGGTTCCCCAAGCATCGACCTGTGGGACGGCCTGGATGTACTCGGGGAGGTCGCCACCTACGCCGCCTTGGACGAGGTCCCGCACGATATTGGGGTGCGTTTTGACGGTGATCGATGTCCAGGTGAGCGTCTCGAGGGTTACGCCCGCGGCCGCGGCGCCGACCTGGTCGGTGTACCAGTGGTACAACGCGGAACCGATGTTGCGCTCATCGGCCATGGTGCGCTTCTGCTTGGCCTTCTGGAGCGCCTCGATCAAGTTCGGGATGAGCATGGCGGCGATGATTCCGATGATCGCGACCACGATGAGGAGCTCGATCAGGGTGAAACCCTTCTGGCCCCGGCGACGGTTGAATCTTTGCATCATGTTTCTTTCTCCTTTGCGGTTTTCCGAAACTCTTGTCCCCTCGTCCGAGGGCATTACGGGAGAAGGTTCAGCAGGATGTGTGCCAAGCTCGAAAACCGACAAAACCGAATGGAAGGAGCGCTTTTTTGACCGAAACCGGACGGGATTTGCCAGCCGGGTGCCGTAGATTGTCACCCGGCGATCCCGCGCACCGCGGCGCGATAGATCTCTATTCCCCTGATGTAGGCCATCAGGCCGATCCGCTCGTTGGCGGCGTCCTTCTTGAAGCTGTCGGTCGAGAAGAGCGGGAAGGGTGAGAAGCCGTACGAGGGGATCCCCGCGGCGCGAAAGAACCGAGAATCGGTTCCGGTACCGGCAAGAAAGTGCGGGCCTATGGTCACCTCAGGGTAGACCTCGAGCACCGACTCGGCGAGTCTCGAGAACACCGGATGATTGGTCGGGCTGCCGTGAAGGGCGCCGATGGGAGGGGCGACCTGATACGTCGTGCCATGGGTCAGCCAGGCCGGCATCAGGCGGCGGCGCGCCGCCGCGAAGTCCGAGCCGGGAAGTAGCAGAAAAACCGTTCGAAGGCTGAACCCTCCCTCCGGGTTTTCCTCGACCGGAAACAGGGCGAGATCGTCGCGAAACACCTTCTGAAGATAGGGCTTGATAGGACGGAACTTCTCCGGGTCGTGGAGCGCCAACCACGGATTACTCACCGGCTCTGAGAAGAATTTCGCCGTGCGGGTAGGGCCATAGGCGCGGAGAAAGGTCTCGGTTTCATCGGTCAACCGCAGATCGAAGTTGCCCTCGCGGAGGCGGGACAGCGCGGCGCGTAGGTTCTCCAGAGAGTCCCGGTCGTCGGAACAGAACGTCACGACACCATAGCGACCTTGAGCGAACTCGATTCCCCAATACTTGATCTCGGTGTGATTGATCGGTTCGACCACACCGCCTTCGGTGAGCACGACCCAGAAACGTTCGATGAGCTCGGGGTGCTGCGCGAGGATCCAGCGAGCGCCGAGGTCGCTGCCGTGCTCCTCGCCACCGGTGGCCAGGAAGATGACCGAGCGTTTGGGTTTTCGCCCCACGCTGACCAGTGCTTCGAGAGCCGCAAGCTGCGCCGCGGCTACGCTCTTCATGTCGAAGGTGCCGCGGCCGTAGAGCCAGGGGCCGTCGATCTCCGCTTGGAAGGGGGGAAACTTCCAGGCTTCTTCGTCAACGGGAGAGACGTCGATATGGCTGTGGAGTACGAGGGCTTCCGGGTCGTCGCCCTCGAGGACCGCCCACAGGTTGGCGCTCTTCTCGCCCAATCGCTCTATCTTCGGGTCGAGCCCCAGTCTCTCGAGCTCGGCGGCCAGAAACTCAGCGCCAGCCAGTTCGCTTCCCGTGTCACGCGAAGTGTCGATGCTCACGTAGCGGCGAAGCAGGTCCACCTCCGGCATCGACTCGAAATCCATGTACGCCCACTCCTCGTCGGGGGCGATTACCCTCGGCCGGGCTTCGAGCCACAGGAAGACCGCCGTCGCGGTGAGGAAGACGAGGGCGATGCCGTAGAGCCAGAAGCGTGCGATCCGGCGGCGCCGGGGGTCTTCGATGCGGGTGAACACGGCGCGGATACTAACAGGACCACCACCGGCCGTGGGCCGGATAACATGCTGCGCGATGGACAAAAACAGGATTCCGGCTTTCGAGCTGCGAGGCGCGGTCGATGCCGTGCGCGCCGAGGTCGAAGAGGGCTGGAGGAGCCTTCTCGACCAGACCGCTTTTGTCGGCGGCCATGAGGTATCGCGATTTGAAGACGCTTTCTCCGACTACCTCGGCGCGCCGGCGTGCGCCGGGGTCGCCAATGGTACCGACGCACTGGTTCTCTCGCTCAAGGCACTGGGAGTCGGCCCCGGGGACGAGGTGATCGTCCCGGCGTTCTCGTTTGCGGCGAGCGCCACGACCGTCGCCTGGCTTGGCGGCAGGCCGGTCTTTGCCGATGTCGAGCCGCACACCCTCAACCTCGACCCCCGGGACCTCGGGAATCGAGTGACCGAGCGCACTGTGGGTGTGATCGGGGTTCATCTCTACGGCCGGCCTTTCGACCAGGCGGTTCGGGCCTTTTGTGACCGAAAAGGCCTGTGGCTGATCGAGGACGCTGCGCAGGCGCATGGCGCGAGTCTGGCGAGCCGGAGAGTGGGAGCTGTTGGGGAGCTGGCGACCTGGAGCTTCTACCCGACCAAGAATCTGGGCTGCTTTGGGGATGGTGGAGCAGTGACCGGATGCTCGGCGGAGCTCGTCGAGACCGTGCGAAGACTGCGCAATCACGGCCAGCAAGGGCGCTATCGTCATGTCGAGCTGGGAACCAACAGCCGGCTCGATGCCTTGCAGGCTGCGGTTCTGAACCGCCGGTTACCCCGTCTTGAGGGCGCCAACGAACGCCGCCGGCAGATCGCCGCGAGCTACAGCGAGGCTCTCGGGCCGATTGCGGGTCTTACTCTGCTAGCCGATCCACCCGGCTCGATCCCCGTGTACCACCAGATGACGATTCTGACCGAACGGCGGGACGAGTTGGCGAGCTATCTCGAGACCCGGGGTGTCGGCACATCGATCCACTACCCCGAGCCGCTTCACCATCAGCCGGCGCTCGAGGCCTTCGCTCCGGGCGACGACGAGTTGCCGGTCTCGATCCGGGCCGCGCGACAAGTTCTTTGCCTACCGATGTTCCCGGAGTTGACCGACGACCAGGTGGCCATCGTCTGCTCCAGGATCTCGGACTTCTTCGCGTCGTCGGGCTGACCGGGACCCACAAGGCGCTGCCGCCTAGGTTCGGTCAGAGCCCGTAGAGCATCATCACGACTGCCGCCCCCCACAACGCCACGTTGACGAGCGATGGCCAGTCGCGCACCACGGATTCGGTCGGGTTGAGCTTCCCAGGATGTTGATAGGTCAGGTAGAGATAGCGAAAGACGCCGAATAGGACAAAGGGCATGGTGGCGAGGAGAAACCGGTGGCCGAAGCGCTCCAGAATGCCGGGAGACACCGAATAGAGCGCATACGTGATGACGCTCGATGCCGTGACGACGTTGATCATCTGGTCGAGGAACGTGTCTCCGTAGTGGTCGAGGACCCGCCGTTGTTTGGACGCCTGGTCGGCAAGAAGGGCGAGCTCATGCCGGCGCTTCGAGAACGCCAGGAAGAGGGCCAGGAAGATGGTGCAGAGCAGGAGCCATGCCGAGAGTTCCACCCCGATGGCCGCACCGCCACCCGCTACGCGCAAGACAAACCCGGCGGCGATGCTCATCACATCGAGGATGACGACCTGCTTGAGCCACAGCGTGTAGAGCAGGTTGATGCCAAGATAGAACAACGCCACGAGCAGAAAATCGCCGCCGAGCGCCGAGGCCGCTGCCAGCGCGATAGCTGCCAAGATTGCGGCGAGGCTGCCCGCCAGCGCCAGCGAAACCCTGCCCGAGGCGACCGGCCGGTCTCGTTTGACCGGGTGGTTGCGATCGCAGTCGCGGTCGCGAATATCGTTGAAGGCGTAAACGGCGCTGGCAGCCGCGCAAAAACTCAAAAGAGCGATCGCGACCCGACCGAGAGCCCATGGATCCACCAAGCGACCGGCAAAGACGATCGGCGCCAGAACAAATACGTTCTTGACCCAGTGGGACGGGCGCATCAACTCGATCGCGGCACCTGGCATGAGGGACTATCTTAGTATCCGGGAGCAGCGGCACCTGGGCGGAACCGCTGGCAGTCGGCAGACGGGCGCCGGTGAGAAAGACAGGCTAAGGTAAAGCAGCGATGAGCGAGCCACCGCCGAAACGGCGATTCCGCAGTCCCTTCCGCAAGATTCTTGTCGCCAACCGCGGCGAGATCGCGGTACGGGTATTGCGCGCCGCGCGCGAGCGCGGGATCACCGGTGCGGTCGTCTACTCCGAGCCGGACAGAGCATCACTGCCGGTGCTGTTGGCCGATGAGGCTCATCTGATCGGACCGGCGCTTGCCAGCGAGAGTTATCTGCGAGGCGAGGCGATCATCGATCTCGCGGAGCGGATCGGCGCCGACGCGATCCACCCTGGTTATGGCTTTCTTGCCGAGAATGCCTCCTTTGCCCAGATGTGTGTCGACAGTGGAGTGGCCTTCATCGGCCCGCCCGCCGGTGCGATTGCTGCGATGGGATCAAAGCTCGAGAGCCGGCGTCTCATGCAGGAGGCCGGTGTGCCGGTGATCCCCGGTGGGTACTCCCCCGTGACGAGCGTCGAAGATGCCGCCAGTCGCGCAGAGGAATTGGGCTTCCCGGTGATGGTTAAAGCCTCGGCCGGTGGTGGTGGCAAGGGACTACGGCGGGTCTCGTCTTCGGCGGAGCTTGGTTCGGCATTCCGGGGAGCGCGGTCCGAAGCGGCTGCGAGTTTTGGCGACGACACGGTGTATCTCGAGAAATACATCGAGCGACCGCGTCATGTCGAACTCCAGGTGCTGGCCGACCGGCACGGCCAGGTCGTCTCGTTGGGAGAGCGGGAATGCTCGATCCAGCGACGGCACCAAAAAGTCATCGAAGAAGCGCCTTCGCCGGTGGTCGATCCCGAGTTGCGTCGGCGGATGGGCGCCGCAGCGGTGGCGGCGGCGGCAGCCGTCGGGTATGAGAATGCCGGCACCGTCGAGTTTCTGTTGGCGGCTACGGGTGAATTCTTTTTTCTCGAGATGAACACCCGTTTGCAGGTCGAGCATCCGGTGACCGAGCTGGTGACCGGTCTCGATCTCGTCCGCTGGCAGATCGCCATTGCGGAGGGCCGGCCGCTCCCGCCCGAGATCACCGATACGGAGATCGAGCCTCACGGCCATGCAATCGAAGTGCGGATCTATGCCGAGAACCCCGACATGGGTTTTGCGCCGTCACCGGGGAGGATCGAGCGGCTGCGGTTGCCACAAGGTCCCGGTGTTCGGAACGACTGTGGTGTTTACGAGGGAAGCGAAGTGTCGATCTACTACGATCCGATGATGTCCAAGCTCATCGTCCATGGCCGAGACCGCGGCCACGCGCTGGAGCGGCTGGAGCGAGCCCTGGCTGAGACCCGATTCGACGGTGTGAACACCGCGCTCGGGCTCTACCGGGAACTGATTTGCGACGACGACTTTCGTCAGGGCCGGATGGATATCGGTTTGCTCGAGCGCAAGATCGAGGCCGGCGAGTTGAGGACCCCAAGCCAATCCACCGAGGAACGGGATCTGCCGTTGATCATCGCGGCCCTTGAACACCTCGAGCGTCAGGCTCGAAGCTCGGCGGTGCCTCATCGAGATGGGCGGCGCAACCACTGGCGGGAGGCCGCTCGCATCGAAGCGGCAGGGGGCGACCGATGGAACTGATCGTCCGCAGACGCGGCGAGGAGGAACACATCCGGCTCGAGAGGCGTGGCTCTGGCTTTCTCGTCCGCGTGGCGGATCGCAGCTACGAAGTCGATTGCACGGAGACCTCCGCCTCCGCGCGCAGCTTGCTTGTTGGCGCCTGTCAGCACGACGTGTCGGTGCGACATCTCGGCGACGGCGAGTACGAGGTCGATACCGGGACTGGGCTCGAGCGAATTCAGGTGCTGGGCCGGTTGGAGCATCTCGCGGAAACAGCGCATGGCGCAAAGGCGACGTTGGGCGCTGTGCGGGTCACCGCATACATGCCGGGCCGGGTGATCGCGCTTCTTGCGGAGGAGGGCGCCCGTGTCCAGGCGGGCGATGGCGTGCTTGTCCTCGAAGCGATGAAGATGGAGAACGAGATTCGAGCCGACCGCAGTGGCGTGATCAAGAGATTCTTGGTCGATGTCGGCCAGCCGGTCGAGGGTGGGGAACCTCTTTACGAGTTCGAGTAGCCTGAGGACCTCAGAACATCCTCGACCCGGATGTCCCGCAGGCACTTGTGGTGAAGCAACGGGCACCTTCGCCTGAAGCAGGGTGAGCACCAACGGGAGGTCCAGAGAACCTCGTGCCCGGCGCCCACAGTGGCCGATTCACCAACATCGCCCACATCACCCACATTACTCACATCGCCCAATGGCGCTGTGCGGCGAGGATCCGTAGGACCAAAGATAGCCACACAACGTGTGCCGACGGCAGCAGCGAGATGCATGGGTCCGGAGTCGTTGGTCACCAGCAGCGAGAGCCGTTCGAGCACCGCCGCCAACACAGCGAGGTCCAGTCCGGCACCCAGGATTGGCAGGTCCAGCCCGCTGGCATCCGCGATCGAGCGCGCCAGTTCGGTTTCGCCGGGGCCGACGATGAGGACAGGGTCTGGACCCTTATCGGTGGCTGCCAGACGCCGCGCGAGTTCGGCGAACCGGTCGGGTGGCCAGCGCTTGCTGGGGCCGAATGCGGTGCCGGCGAAGAGACCGACAAGGTCGCCGTGCTGGGCCAGCCCGCTGGCTGCGAGCGCTTGTCGAGCCGCCAAGCGGTTCTCTTTCCCCGGCTCGAGGCGCGGCGTGTTGTCTCCGACCGGATCGATGCGCATCGCTGTGAGGAGCGGATCGTAGTCGTTTAGTTGATGGTACTGGCTTGGCAAGCGGTTGTCGTGGGATGACTTGCGTTTCTTGGGCTGTCTCGGTTTTGCCACGGCGGGTCGCAGGAGGGGGTGCCGGAAATCGCCCGAATATCCCCAGCGGCGCGGGATTCCTGCGCGCTGCGCGAGCCAGGCCGCGCGAAACGAATTGGGGAGAATCACGACTTCGTCCGGCCCCAGCTGCTTGATCTTCTCTATGGTTTCTCGGTTGCTTGCCCCGCGGCTCATGGAGCTCGCGAGCTGGGGGATGAGCCGGAGTAGCGGAATCAGGTTCGTCCGGGCGAGGCCGTGGATCTCACGCCCTGAGGCGGCGAGGCTCGCGAGAACCGGTTGTGCCATCACCGTGTCGCCGACCCAGTTGGGCAGGATGACGAGTGTCTTCAACGCTGTCTCGCTTTCGCCAGGCCGAGGGTTGACCAGGGGTACTGCTCGGGTCGCGCCAGAATCTCCGCTTCGATCGCAACGACGAACCGCCGGGTGAGACTTTCTTTGTCGTCGCCTCCGAAGATCGGTACGATCGGCGGTCGAACAACGACTCTGAAGCGTCGCCGTCGTTCCAGAAAAGCAAAAACCGGAAGCGCCGCGTACGCCTGGTCGAGAGCCCTTGCAGCGGCAAGTGTCGATGCTTTGAAGGGGCGGCCAAGGAAAGGCAACTCTATAGAATGGTCTGCCGCATGCCCGGACTGCGGCTGGTCGAGCCGGGTCAGATCATGTGGGGTGTCCGAACCACCCTTGTACAGATCGAGCACGGTAGAAACGAGTTCGAAGAGGCCTAGGGAGGCGCTCAACAGGACCACGCCGCCTCCCGTTCTTTGAGCTTGCTCGATCCTCTCCCAGCCTTCGAACTCGAGCCTCGAACAGAGCCGAACCGGGTCCACGCGGTCCAGCGCGCGCCGCTCGTCCGCGACACGAGCTTGATGGGAAAAAGAGCGCGAGAGAAGCCGATGTCGAGCCGCGGTCGAGAGATCGGGCAGAGCGGCTTCGAGGCGTTTGGCGGCGGCTCGGCGAACGGCCCGGGGGGCTGCTCTCGTGATCCGTGCCAGGTGGGCCTTCATGAGGCTTCCGTGTCAAGCTGCGCGAGACTCGAGCCGAGCCAGCTCCAGAAAGCCTCTTCGGGTCGCGCCCGCAGCGGCAACTCCGCCAGTGGTGTCTCGAGGCGCCCCAAGAGCTTGACGTGGTCCTTGCCGGTCGTCACGACCCAGGCGGCTCCGGACTCACGCCACGCCCGTTCGATTTGGCGCAGACTCTCGTCAGGGTAGGAATGATGGTCGGGAAACGCGAGAGACCCGACGAGTTCGTAGGGGAGGCTTGCGAGAGCCTTGGCCACTCTTCCGGGGCGCGCGATACCGGTCACCAGAAAAACGCTGGCCCCCTCCGGGACCGGCTCCTGCCTCTTGTGTGTCGGTGGCAGTACCGTCGTGTAGCTCGAAAAGCTTCGGCCGGTGAAACCGTACTGGGCGAGTCCAGCCGTCAACTCCTCGGGCCGCCAGTCGGCGGCGTTCTCGTCGGGCCGCCTGCCGGCGGCTTGGGTAGGCCGCTCGGGGAGAGACCAGACGATCGCATTTGCATGGCGCACCGAGGTGAGTGGCTCGCGCAGCCTCCCGGAAGGCGGCAACCGTCCACCCGCCATCGGATCATCCGGAGGGAAGACCAGGATGTCGATGTCTCGCGCCAGGCGCACGTGCGAGAAACCATCATCTAGGAGGAAGACGTCAGGTGTCGTCGGCAGACGTTCGAGTGCCAACTGCCCGGCTCGGTAGCGATCCGCTGCTACCACGACACTGACGCCCTGAAGCTCGCCGGCCAGCAGGACCGGTTCGTCCCCAGCCGCCAGCGGCCCCAGAAGAGGGCCGGAACCGGTGCTGACCACCCGGACTCCGCTGCCGCGGCTGCCGTAGCCGCGAGACAGGATCGCCACCTGCCGGCCCTGGTCGCGGAGCCGGGCGGCGATCGACGCGGTCAACGGCGTTTTGCCAGTGCCTCCCCAGTGAAGATTGCCGACGCTGATGACCGGCCTTGGCAGGCGAGAGGCACGGCGTCGGTACCAGGCGCGACGCAACCGGTGACCGCCGCCGTAAAGCCGCTGCCAGGGCGACATGGAAGGTGCCGGCACTTTGTAGGCTGTGGCTTCCGAGTTCATCCCGTATTCTCCGGACGGGGCCTCAGGTATCGCAGCAAGATCTCGGAAGTGCGGACCGTTGCGCCGCGATGACGAGCCAGGAGCTCGAGCCCGCGTTGGCCGACGTTTGATCCGGTCGTAGGATCGCTCAAAACTCGCCGCCAGCCGTTCGCCAGACCCGCGGCGTCTTCGACTCTCAGCCATGCTCGCGCTTCGTCGAAGGTCGCCGCTATCTCTCGAAAGTTCTCCATCGATGGGCCCACGACTACCGGAACGCCGAAGCGGGCGGCTTCGAGAGGGTTGTGTCCGCCGGTCGCCACCAGCGTGCCGCCAATGAAAGCCGAGGTTGCCAACCGGTACACCGAGGCCAACTCTCCCATGCTGTCGAGCAAGACGACCTGCGGGCTTTTGGCGGCTTCCGTCGCTCGAGGTCGCGCGATTTCGGACCGCCGGAGTAGTCGTAGCCCGCGCCGTTCGACGAGGTCGCCGATCGAATCCCAGCGTTCGGGGTGCCGTGGCGCCAGAATCAGCAGGGCGTCGACCTCCGAGCTGACATCGGCGATGGCGTCCAGAACCAGCTCTTCCTCGCCTCGCATCGTGGAGCCTGCGACCAGAATCGGCCGGCCGCCGGCCACCTGGAGTAGTTCGCCTTCCAGATCGCCGAGTTTCGCGGGCTCGGTGCTTTCGAACTTGAGATTGCCGGTCACGGTGATGCGGTTTGGCTCGACTCCCAGAGCCCTCAGACGATCGCGGTCTGTTTTCCCCTGGACAGCGAAGTGGTCGACGGGTGACAGAACGGGCCCGAGAAAACGGCGCAGGCGCACCATCCTGTGGAAGCTCCGATCACTCACTCTGCCGTTGATCACGATAACGGGCATACCGCGTTTGCGACACTGGCGCAGAATCAGCGGCCAGAGATCGCCTTCGGCCAGAACGAGCGCTCTGGGCTTGTAGCGGGCAAAGAACCGCCGGATTGCGAAGCCGAGCTCGAAAGGGAGATAGGTCCGATCCGCAAGCGGGAAACTCGTTTGGGCCAGAGCTTGGCCGGTCGGCGTCACCGTCGTCACCACCAACCTGTCGCCCATTGCGAGTTCGGGCCATTCGCCGCGCAAGGCCGCCGCGACACCGACCTCGCCGACCGAAACGGCATGTATCCACAGGGACGAGCCTTGCCCGGAAGGTGTTGTCGCCGGGTAGAGGCCGAGTCGTGGCTTGAGGCTACGCTGGTAGTGCTTGCCCCGGCTGAGGAGAAGAAACGGTGCCGCGGCCAGGCTGAACAGGGAGACGGCGATCTGGTAGAGGATCCACATCCGTGACACTACGAGCCGGGCGGCGTGCCAGTATAATCCTTTGGCGACAGGACGTTAGAGGCGGGCCAGCTGCTAGACGATCCGATGGGCCCGACCGTAAGAATCTTCGGGGAACAGATGCCGCACCTTGTCCACACCACCACCAAACCCGTTTCCGAGCAGCCGGCCGGCGACCGCGATCTTCTGCTGGCCATTCAACGAGGCGATGAGGAGGCCTTTGCCGAACTTCTCGACCGAAAGACCGGGCCGCTTCTGGCCCTCACCCATCGGATGGTTTGGGATCGTGAGGAGGCTCGAGATCTCGTCCAAGTGACCTTCCTGAGGGTTTGGGAGCACCGCCACAAGTTCGACGAACGCTTTAGCCCCAATACCTGGCTCTATAGAATCGCCACCAACCTGGCGATCGATTTTCTACGCGCTAAGCGCACCCGTTTGTCGAAGCTCGAGCCCGTGCGCCAGCATCTCTACCGGGTCGTCAAGCAACCCGACACGAATCTGGAGGAGATCCTCGAGCGAGACATCCTCTCGGTGCTCCAGGATCTGACATCGGCGCTGACCGAACGTCAGAGACTCGCCTTTGTTCTGGGGCAGATCGAGGGGTTGAGTACGCGGGAAGTGGCTTCGATTCTGGAGTGCCGGGAATCGACGGTGCGAAATCATCTCTTTGCGGCGCGCAAGGTCCTGCAGGGTGAACTGCTGCGGCGGTTCCCCGAATACGCCGGCCGCCGGAGGACCGGGAAGCAATGACGGCGTGTCCCGACTGGCAGAGAATCGCGCGCAGCGCGGACCGGTTCCTCGCCGAGGATTGCGCCGATCGCCGGAGGACCTTGCGACACATGGAAGCCTGTCCGAGTTGCCGCCGGTCGGCGCTCGAGTTGGATCCGACACTGGCGGTCGCGAATCTCCCCGCTGTCGAGGTCTCCAAGTCGGAAATCGAAGCGGTCAAGAGGCAGGTCCAGGCAATGCGGCGAGTCCGCGCCATCGAAGTCGGAAAACGCCGTCCGGTTCTGTCGCACGTGGCAGTCGTGATGCTGATGGTGGGGCTCGGACTCTTCCTGCCCGGCAGGGTCATTGACCCTGCCGGTTCTGTCGCCCAAGGCGGCGTGGGTGGCGGAGTCCTTTTTGACGAGGCAAGCCGGGAAGCCGCTTCATCACTCGCGCTTGTCGAATCGATCACTCCTTCCACCGCCAGGATCTACCAACTCGATCAAGCAGATTTTCCGATCGTGATGATCGTCGACGAATCGATCGATCTCTAGACGTGGTGATCTGTTGCCGAGGCCGCAGAGTTTTCTTGCTGTTTGCATCTTTGGCGCTTCTGCAGTGTGGCCTGTTTTATTGGCCGCCCAGAGCGAGAGTGGTAGAGAAGAAGTGGTGGTACATGCAGTGACGCTTCGACATCAACAGGCGGCCGAGGCGGTGGCGCTGGTCTACCCCATGCTCACCGACGCGGGCACGGTCGAATTACAGCCGGGCGGTAATACCCTGGTCCTGCGCGACGTGAGTTCATCGGTGGATCGCATACTGCCGTGTCTGCGCCGATTCGACCAGCCTTCGAGGAGTTTGCGGATCGCGGTTCAGATCGTCAGTGCCGGAGCCGCAGAGGCAGGAAAAGGGCCGGAACCTCAACTCTCGCCTGACGTTTTGGCGCGGCTACGGGAGCTTCTCCGTTATCGGAGCTACTCGCTTCTCGGCCGGGCCGAGTTGGAAGTGCCGGAAGGCCACGCCACAGCCTACGCAGTGGGTGAGGAATATCAAGTCGATTTCCGTCTTGGCAAGCTGCTCGACGGGAGACGGCTCAACCTTCAGGGCTTCCGGGTCTTGCGTCAGGCGGATGACGGCGATCTCAAGCCGCTCATCCACACCAATCTCAACCTGAGCCTGGACCAGCCGCTGGTGTTGGGTCTGGCCAAGACCGAATCGAGCGACCGCGCCCTGATGGTTGTTCTCCAATTCCTCGACATGAAGACGCGAACGGCGAGGAGGTAGCCGGTGGAGTTCGTCTGCACTCTCGGTACCCCGCAGGGCCGGGTGATCGAGGAGGTCCACGAGGCAGGTTCGGAGGAGGCGGCGCGCAAGGAACTCGTTCGCCAGGGGTATCACGTCTTCAAGATCCGTCGCGGCGGGGCGCTCGGGTCGTTTTCCCTTCCGCGTTTTGGGCGCCGCGGACGACGCATCTCGGAAGAGACACTCTTGCTTTTCAACCAGGAACTCGCGGCGCTGCTGCGGGCAGGGCTACCCATTCTCCAGGCGCTCGAGATCATGCTGCGACGTCAGCGAGAACCCCTCTTCCACGAGGTGCTGACTCAGGTGCGTTCGAAGGTGGAAAATGGCGCCGATCTTTCGGATGCGTTCGAAGATTTTGCCGATCTTCTTCCGCGGATCTATCCGCAAACCCTCAAGGCCGGTGAACGGAGTGGCGAACTCGAGCAGGTTATCCGTCGTTTTGTTCGCTATCAATCGCTGGTTACGTCAACTCGCCGCAAGGTGGTTTCTGCACTCGTCTATCCGGCGCTCTTGGTCGCCCTCTCGTTGGCCCTGATCGGCGTGATGACCGTTTTTGTGGTTCCCAAGTTCAGTGATTTCTTCTCCAACATGGAGTCGGATCTGCCGTTGATCACGCGGGTCACGGTGGCGGTGTCGGCTTTCTTGGGCGACAACTGGCTATGGATGTCACTGGCGGCCCTGGCGGTCGTGATCGGCGCGACGTCTCTGAGCCGTTCGCGCCGCGGCGCGCAGATGCTCGGAGCCTTGAGGCTCAGGCTGCCGCTTCTTGGGAATCTCTTTCAGAAAATGGCTCTCTCCGAGTTCAGTCGTGCCCTCTCAACGCTACTCTCCGGCGGCATTCCGCTGGTATCGGCCCTCGAGAGCTCGGTCGAGGCGGTCAGTAACGTGCACATTCGCAGGCAACTGGAGCCGACGGTGGCAGCGGTCCGAGAAGGCAATGCGCTTCACGCCTCCCTCGAAGCCAGCGGAGTGGTCCCGGAGGTTGTGATTGAGATGGCTACCGTCGGGGAAGAGACGGGAGACCTCGATACGATGCTCACCAACGCCTCCGAGTTCCTGGATGAGGAGGTCGAAACAAGCTTGCAGCGGATCCTGACATTGCTAGAACCCCTGCTACTCGTGATGATGGGTGTCATCGTGGCGATCCTATTGGTTTCCATCTACCTTCCTCTCTTTAGCGCCTTGGGGCAGGTGCGGTCTTGAAGAGAGGCAAACTGGAAAGCGGGCCGGAGGCTGACCATGGATGAGCCCTTGACCACCGTGTGGAATGGTTCGGAGCCGCCGAAGGCGGACCCGGAGGAAGAGCGCCGGAGCGCCCGGCGGCTGGCGGAGTCGTGCGGGCTCGAATTCGTGGAGATGGACGATTTTCGGATCGACAACGATCTCTTCCGCTCGGTGCCGTTCGAGTTGATGCTGCGGTACGAGTTTCTTCCCGAGCGCCAGGAGGACGACCGCTTGTCGCTGGTCATGGCCGATCCTTCGGACATCACCAAGCTCGATGAGCTCGAGCTACTGATCGGCCAGCCGCTGGAGGTCAAGGTCGGTGCCCGCGGCGTGATCGAAGAGATCCTGGAGAAGTCTGAGAGCGCTCAGCGCGTGCTCGACGAGGCCACCGAGGACTTCCGCATCCAGCTTGTTCAGGACGACGGCAACAGCGACGAAGTGCTGTCCATAGACCGTATCAGCGCGGACTCGAGCCCGATCATCAAGTTGGTCGACTCGACAGTGCTCAACGCCATCCAGAGACGCGCGAGTGATATCCACATCGAGACCCGAGACAGCGAGGTGGTTGTCAAGTACCGAATCGATGGCGTCCTGTACCAGGCGATGGAGCCGATCGACAAGGCGCATCACCAGACCATCGTCAGCCGAATCAAAGTGATGTCAGAGCTCGATATCGCCGAGAAACGTGTGCCCCAGGACGGTCGTTTCAAGGTGCGCTACCAGGGCCGCACCATCGACTTCCGTGTTTCGATCATGCCTTCTGTGCACGGGGAAGATTGCGTCGTCCGTATTCTCGACAAAGAGTCGATCAGCGAGGAGTTCAAGAACCTTCGTCTGACAGTTCTCGGTTTGGATGACGACACGGTTCACAAGTTCCGAAAGTTCATTCGTGAGCCCTACGGGATGGTGCTGGTGACCGGGCCGACCGGGTCGGGTAAGACAACGACACTCTACGCCTGTCTTTCCGAGATCCAGTCCTCGGAGGACAAGATCATCACGATCGAAGATCCGGTCGAGTACCAGCTCAAGGGGATCACCCAGATCCCTGTCAACGAGAAGAAGGGTCTCACCTTCGCCCGTGGCCTACGTTCGATCCTTCGTCACGACCCGGACAAGATCATGGTGGGTGAGATCCGCGATCAGGAGACCGCGGCGATCGCCGTTCAATCAGCCCTCACCGGTCACTTGGTCTTCACAACGGTCCATGCGAACAACGTCGTTGACGTACTGGGCCGGTTTCTCAACATGAAGGTGGATCTGTACAATTTTGTCTCGGCGCTCAACTGTGTTCTGGCGCAGCGCCTGGTGCGGAGAATCTGCGAGCATTGCAGGGCAGCCGTGGTGGTTTCCGACCAGCTGCTCGAGGAGAGCGGCTTGACACGGGAGCAATGTGAGGACGTGGACTTTTTCGAAGGACGTGGTTGTGTCGAATGCAGTGGAACCGGATTCCACGGCCGCACGGCCATTTCCGAGCTACTGGACCTTTCGGACCGGATTCGAGAGTTGATCCTCGAGCGCCGGCCGGCGTCGGAGATCAAGCGGGCAGCAGGTGAGGAAGGGATGATCTTTCTGCGGGAATCGGCCCTGAAGAGAGTGTTCGACGGAGTAACTACACTACGTGAGATCAATAAAGTTACCTTCGTGGATTAGGGGATTGGCGGGTCTAAAACCCTCCGCCGTGCCACCTCACGTGTTTGCGGTCGATGGCGACCGTCTTCGCTACGCCCGGTTCCACCCGGACAGGCGGGGGCTCGAGCTGCGCGAGTACTGGAGTGAGGATCTCGAGCCCGGTCTGTTCCCCGAGGGGCAACTCGCCGGTCCGGCCCGCGACGCTCACCGTCTCGACGAAGCGCTGAAAGCCCTGCTCGAACGATCGAGCCTGACCGTGCACGAGGCCTCCCTCGTACTGCCGGATCGTTGGCTGCGATTGGCTTCGACCGAAGCCGCTGACGTGCCCCGCAAGGGGCGAGATCGGGCTGAGGTTATTCGGTTCAAGCTGAAACGACTGGTGCCCTTTCGGGTCGAGGATCTGCGCGTCGCGGATCTCGAGGCTGCCGGGACGGACGACAGCGGGGCGCGCCTGCTGCTTGGCTTTGCTTCCGAGGCTCTGCTCACTCAACTCGAGGATGTCTTTGCCGGAAACGGGGTCAGAATCGGCCAACTCTCCAACGAAGGTCTGTCGCTTCTTGTCGCCTTGCAAGGTGCGCTTGCCGGTCAGGAGACCGGAGTTCTGCTCCACGCCACCAACGAGAGCTACAGCGTGATCGTGGCGCGGCGTGGTGCGCCGATTCTCCATCGGTTCAAGTCGCTAACCCAGACGGAACCGAATTGGGACCTGGTGGTGCGCGACCTCAAGCTCACTCGTCGATTCGTCGTGTCACAATCGCAAGTTGTGCCCTTGGCCGAGGTCACTTTTGTCGGTTCTCCCGAGGTGGAGGCGGGCTGGAGCCGAGCGGTGGAGAGGGCGTTCGAAGTGCCCGTGCGCAGCGTGGCGAGCGAGTGGGAGGAGATACCCGGAACGGTGGAGGGTGTTTCGCCCGTGCAGGCGGCGCCCCTTCTGGGCGCGGCCGCCCGGACGATCAGGTAATCGGCATGAACCGCAATGATCTAAATCTTTCACGGCGACCGTTTGCCAACCTGCGCCCGCTCAAGCGGGTCTCGCTGCTGCTCTGGTTGGCTGGCGGCCTGATGCTGGTGCTCAACGTACGGAATTACTGGAGTCACTTCAGCGGCGAGAACCAGGCACGCTCCCGAATGTTGGAGATCGAGCGTGAGCTCGGCGCCGAGAAAGACGCCGTAGGAGAGCTTAGGCGTGAGGTCGGTGGGCTCAATCTCGAGACGCTCAACGAGCGCAGCCGGTTTGTCAATGAGAAAATCGAGCAACGCACTTTTTCGTGGAGCTCGCTCTTCGATCGATTGACCGAGGCGCTGCCCAACGACGTGCGCCTATCGAGCTTGACGCCCAAGTTCGACAGGAAGAGAAGATCAGGACGCGCGGGAGAGAACCTCGGGATGGGGGAAGTGGGCTTGGAGATTTCGGGGGCCGCCAAGAATGATGAGGCTTTGCTTGCGCTTGTGGACGCTTTCTTCGAACACGGTTCCTTCAGAGAGCCGGATTTGCAGAGCGAAGACAGAGGAGACGATGGTCTCCTGGAGTTCGAGCTTTCCGTGATCTACCGGCCAGGAGCCAGTGCCGAGACCGACCCTGAGCCGCCCGGCGGCGTATCGCCGGCCAGCGCGGAGGCCGCGCCTTGAGTTTCGAGCCGGGCGTCTGGGGGCGTAACGCAAGGATCTGGGTCCCGGGACTGGTTTTCTTGCTGTTGAACGGCGCTCTATTGCTGGCCTACCGGGTTGCTCTCGCAGAAGAAGCCGATATGGGGCGGGCAAGGCTCGCCAGGCGTGCGGACGAACTGGACGCGCTCCGGGAGGAGAGGCGCTCTCTCGCGGATGTGCTGGAGCGAGCGGCGGAAATCGAGAAAGGCTTGGATGATTTCTACACCCTGCGCCTCGCGACGGAGAATGTTGCCCTCACAAGGATCATCGCCGAGGTCAAAGATCTGTCGCGCCGGGCCGGGTTGGTGCCGGCGCAGATCGACTACGCCAAGGAGACCTTCAAAGAGGAAGACTTGTTGCGTCGCTCGATCGAGTTTCCGGTCGATGGGGACTATGCGGCGCTTCGCCGGCTGGTCAACTTTCTCGAACTCTCGGACTCGTTTTTGGTGCTGGAGAGTGTCGGTCTGCGCGGCGAGAACGAAAACACGCTGGCGCTCAACATCTCGCTACAGATTGCGACGTTTTTTGCGACCGGATCCACACACTCGCGAGGCGTCCGGGGCGAGGCCGCGGAGACGACCGAATGAGCGGTGAACGGCGTCGGGGAATTCTCCTGGTGGCTCTGGCTGCGCTCCTCGCGTTTGCAGCCGTGCGTTTTGGTGGAGCGCTGCTCTCGGGCCGTGGTGGCACAGGGTTCTCTCCTCCGGACAGCCCCGCAGACAATCAATCGAGAATCGATCTTCCGCAGTTCGTAGAGCTGCGTTTGGGTGAGCTTGAGAACAAACCAGCAGAATTCAATCCTGGTCGCGATCCGTTTGGTTTTTATACCCCGCCGCCCCCGCCGCCCCCTCCGGCGCCCCCGCGCCAAAAAGCTCCAACAGGCCGACCGCAACCAAAACCGGCGAGCACGACTCCTCAAAAACCCAAGCCGCCACCTGTTACGGTTACGTTTCTGGGCAGTTTTGGGCCTGTGGACAGACGAATAGCAGTGTTCACGGACGGCAATGATCTCTACAATGCGCGAGTGGGTGACGTCGTCAAGGAGCATTTTGTCGTCGACAACATCGGTTTTGAGTCCTCTGATTTGAAATACGTCAACTTTCCCGAGGAGCCACCGGCACGATTGGCGGTCGGCGGTTGAGAATGACTCGAGAGATCCATGGAGTGGTTGTGAGAAAGAAGACAACGGTCTCTGTCCTGTGCCTACTGGGGCTTCTCGTCCTCGTCGGTTGCTCGGGCCATCAAGCCCTGCGCGCGGCACGCCAAGCCGAGCTGGTTGGCGACTGGGATCAGGCGGTCCTCAAGTATCTCGAGCTCTCCAATCGCTATCCGGACAGAGTGGAGTACCGGACCGGTCTGTTGCGCTCCAAGATCCGCGCCTCGCAGGGCCATTTTGAGAAGGGCAAGAAGTTTGTGGAGGCCGGCGCTCTCGAGCGTGGGTTTGCGGAGTACCAGCAGGCCGTGCAGCTCGATACCACCAACCAGTATGCGCAGATCGAGATGGAGAAACTGCGGGAAGTTCTGTTGCGGGACGAAGAGAGTCGCGCGGCGCCGGGTAATTTGAAGGACATCAAGGCGCGCAACCGAGGTGCGCGAGCGCAGCCGCCGGAGTTGAACCCCCGTTCGATCGAGCCGATCTCGCTCGAGTTCCCTAAACCGGTATCAGTCTTCGATATCTACAAGGCTCTCGGCCGCGCCTTCGGAATCAACGTGCTATTCGACCCCAAGTTGCGAGATCAGCAGATCGCGATCGAGCTGCGCGACGTCGTGGCGCAGGATGCCCTCGAGATCCTCATGCGTACCGCGAGCCACTTCTACAAGGTGGTCGACGAGCATTCGATCATCGTCGTCGAGGACAACCCGCAAAATCGCCGCAACTATGAGGATCTGGTCATCCAGACCTTCTTTCTATCCAACGCCGAGACGAAGGATGTTCTGACCATGCTACGAAGCCTGGTGGGGGCGAAGAATATTGCTTCCTCGGATCAGCTCAACGCGATCATCCTGCGGGATACGGCCGACAAGGTGAAAGTCGCGGAGCGGATCATCGACACCATCGACAAAGCGCGTGGCGAGGTCGTTGTCGACGTGGAGCTGCTGCAGATCAACACCAGTGTGCTCCAGGATCTCGGTGTGCGGCTCTCCGAGTACTCGGTGACGCAGCGACTCGATCAGCCCGAAGGTGGGATTAGGGTTTCCGACCTCGAGTTCATCAACCAGGGTAACTGGTTTCTGAATATACCCAGTTTTGTCTACAACTTCATGAAGACAAGCTCCGAAGCCGAGCTGTTGGCCAGCCCACAGGTGCGGATCAGCGACGGCGAGACCGCCTCGCTGACGATTGGCGACAGCGTGCCGATTCCGGTCACTAGTTTCAATACCTCCCAGACAGTGGGTGGCAATATCGTTCCGCTGACTTCCTTCCAGTACCGAGACGTCGGTATCCGGGTCGAGATCGAGCCGCGGATTCATCACAACCGAGAGGTGACCTTGAAGATCACCGTCGAGGTGAGCAACCTCGGTGAGTCGATTCAGGCTGGAACTCAAGAACAGCCGGTCATCGGTACGCGGAATTTCGAATCGACGATCCGGCTCAAGAACGGTGAGACAAACTTTCTCGCGGGTCTTATCCGGACCGATGAGTCGCGCGACCAGGTCGGAGTCCCGGGTCTCTCCGACGTGCCAGTGCTGGGGCGGCTCTTTTCCAACAAAGGAACCGACAGGAGACGGACGGATCTCGTGCTGACCCTGACGCCGCACATCATCCGGACCGCCGATATCTCCGAGGAAGATCTGCTTCCAATCTGGGTCGGGACGGAAGCCAACATCACCTTCCGTGGCGGTAGTCCTCGCGTTGAATCAGAGGTGGAAGGCCCCTTCGAGCGCGAGGACGAGACCGACGCCGAACGGATTCGCGAAATGATCCGACGCAGGATCCAGAACCTTCCCAGAGGATTGCAGAATGAGGACACCGAGGAAGAGGATAAAGCGCCACCGGGGGTCGATCTGACGCCGGCGGCAGCGCCCTCCGATCCGTTCCGAAGCGATGATGACGGAGAAGATGAGGACGATGACGGGGACCGAGCCTCGCTCGAACCGACATCGTTGATTTTTGTGCCCAGCGACAGAGGGATCTCCGACGAGATCTCGGTGGCGTCACTCAGCGCCGCTGCCGATGGCGAGGCGGTTTTGACCACGCCGGTGCGACTCCGACTGGCGCCGGCGAGTCTTCAGATCGGGCTTGGTGACGAGCTCGATGTCACGCTCGAGATCCAGTCGGACGAAGCGGTTGCGCATCTGCCGGTAACTCTGGGTTTCGACCCGCGGGTGCTATCCGTGGTGCAGGTTTCGGGCGGTGATTTCCTTGACTCCCAACGCTCCGAGATCCTCGCCGATACTTCGGCCGCCGGGCGGCTTGTTCTGGGTGCCAGCCAGCTCGGAGAGGGCGGCGGTGTCATCGGC
>Ga0224508_10000585_pt1 | contig 35425 bp, 34 predicted proteins | sample SF_Jan12_sed_USG_4_FD_170157 | JGI IMG/M metagenome (GOLD analysis project Ga0224508, IMG submission 170157) | Sediment microbial communities from San Francisco Bay, California, United States - SF_Jan12_sed_USGS_21 | ecosystem: Environmental > Aquatic > Marine > Sediment | place: USA...
GCATCGTCCCGACCGGCGCAGCCATCCCAATCGGAAATTCGAGCAGGGCCCCGAGGCTGACGACTTCCTGCTGAATCGCCGGCGGCAGGGTCAAGTCGTTCAACGGATGGGTGATGACGATTCTGTCAATGCCCAGCGCGCTCGCTGCTCTAACCAATAAGAGATTGTCTCCGGGGCTGGAATGCCCGGTTGCCAGGGCCAGATCGAGCTCCGCCAGCAGCTCGAGCACGTCGATTACTTCAGGTAACAACGCTCCGTTGCGTGAAACGGGCAGGATATCGTCCGCTTCAACCGCGGCGGCAAAAGGGCCCTGGGCTGCATCAACTGTTGGCATCCAAACCACGCGACCGTGACCGCCCGTCATTGCAGCCATTTGCTCAACCGCCGCTGGGTTGATGCCGCCAGCTGAGCGATTCAGCGCAATGCCGCCGTAGGATTCGACTTCAGGCACGACTTCTGAAACCAGGTAGGCAAGCGTCGCCGTTTCGAAGAAATGATTCTTGAACAAGACAGCGCGCATGCCATGACGCCGCGCAAGCTGCGCTGTCTCGATGGCAGTGAGCGCGCGCGGAATACTATCGGGTGCGGAGTGCACGTGCAGATCGATAGCGCCTTCAATCTGTGCGGACGCGGTCCAGGGCGTGAGCAAGAACAGTAGTGGCCAGATTCGCGTCATCGTGTCTCCATTGACCCGTTTGATCTTACCGGTTCAGAGCATCGGCAGCTGATTCTGCCGAGATACCATATAGGCACTGACGTCGAAACCGGCCAACCCGGATTGCAGAGCCTCATCGCCGGTCGCCTTCGTGAACCCACCACCAACCGCAAATGCGCCGGGGTAAAGCAGCTTAAGCAGATCGAAAGTCTCGGGCAATGCTGTTCGCAAGACGTGAAGATAGCCGAGACGCATCGGCGCAAGCGCGGCAACAAACGTCGTGTAAGTCTCCTTGGGATCGGCATCGTGAATGTCATTGAACGGCATCGCCGGACTGATTTTAATGGCTACCTTTGCTGAGTCGCCCGCGACTGCGATCATCGCCTCGAGGCATTCGATGACAAACCGGATGCGGTTCGGGTTGCTTGCGCATACTCCTTGCTTCGGCCGCATCTTATCTACCGCCGCCTGAGTAGAATTGTATTCTGGCAACGGCATGGCGCGACCACCGGATTTCAGGTCTTTGCCCTACCAAGCTGGCAAGCGTACAGAAGACAATGTACAACTGATGGCCTGCACACCGACTGGCGCGATGCACCCTTCAACAGACCAGGGATCAATTTATGTGGGATCGAATCGTATTTCTGCTAAACCGCTTGGGTGAACGTCTTTGGATTCGCCCGCTTATTTCATGTGTTTTGTCGGTTGCCGCAGCCTTCATTGCAAAAGCAGCTGATAGCCTGGACGTCATTCGTGGAATTCCAAATCCACGTTTTTGGGAACGTTTATCTTTTCGTTTGTCGCCTTGATCGCATTGAAAAATGGCTTTTATGGCACGAACGGGCTTTTTGTATTGGGTGTGATGACCGTCGCTGTTCTCGCTTTCGTCATCGTCACATTCTTGCGGTGGGTGGATTGGATTGCCCGCTTAGGCCGCATAGGTACAACCATTAAGCAGGTTGAGTCCGTTGGTCTCGAAACATTTCGCAGTCGACGTCTAAATCCGCAACTGGGCGTAGCAACAATACAATCAGCGCCAACCGGGGGTAAGCCGGTGTTTACCGACACGGTCGGCTACGTTCGACATATCAATCTCGAAGCGCTGCAATTTTTCGCGACTGAAAACAAGTTGCAGATAACAGTGCGCGCACTGCCAGGGATGTTTGCGACACCGGACCAGCCTCTCGCCCGCGTATGTGCGGACGAAAAAACCCAATCTCTGCCCGATCTATCCAGCGTAGCCGCTAAATTCGAAGTGGGTAGCACTCGAACGTATGACGACGATCCACGCTTCGCTCTGATCGCACTTTCCGAAATCGCCAGCAGGGCGCTGTCTCCCGCGGTTAACGATCCGGGCACGGCAATCGGCATATTCGGGTCATTTATCAGAATGTTCGGCGTATGGACGAAGCCGCTTCTAGAGGATGAACACACAGACACGCGATTTGACCGAGTGTTCGTTCCAGAACTGTCCGCGGAAGATTTACTGGATCATGCCTTTCGCGCAATCGCCCGCGATGGCGCCGGTATTGTCGAAGTCCAGATCCGGTTACAGAAAGCATTAAGAGCCATTGCCGCGATGCGGAACCACGCCTTAACGCAGGCTGCGACAGACCAGTCGCGAGCAGCGATCAAGCGTGCTGAAAAGGCGATTTCTTTCGAAAAAGATATGGAATCAATTATTGCCGCAGCCGATTGGTCGCTGCAAAAGGCGTGAATGAATCATAAGGCTGTGCGCGCTCGGCGTTCGTCCTCGGGCTCGTCAGTTGGATTTTATTCTGTGCGAGCTGCGACCCGAGCCATGGCGACCTGACACTCTTCAAGCATGAGCGCAGCCCTATGGCTGCCCGCCAGGCTGAGATCGATGGCTTCTGCGCTGGCGATGCTGACGGTCATCGTGTGCCGCGCCATGAAGTCGCGGAGAAAAGACTGCCGGGATTGCCCGGGAATCGCAAGACTGACTGCTGCACTTTCACCACGCGCCCCCATCGCAATTCCGTTACCTGCAATCTGTCGTTGTGCTGTGTCGTCGAAGCTTATCGTCATGTCCTGTTCGGACCCCGGGCTCATACGGCCCCACGATGCGTCGGAAACGCTCAGATACAGGTCACCTGCGGTCGTATTGTAGCCAATGCGAATCGATGTCCCGCCTTCGTAGCGCACTTCCGTAAAGCACCGATAGGAATGTTCGGGGTCGGTGTGTACGGTCCAGCTCGATACATTGCCATAAATCAGCGAATCGCCGGCGCTGACAACGGGCGAGGCGGCGAGTGCCGTTATCAGGACGGCGGAGAAATATCTGATCTTGTTCATTTGCCGGATTCTGGAAGACATCAAGTCGCGAAGCTGTGACGGGAGTCTCACTTACCTGTTCTTGCTCACTGAAGCTCAACGTGAGCTGAATGATGCGGCAGGTTTTCGAGGAGGTCTGAATCGAGCGGCGAATGGCTCGATTCCTGGTATTTGGACGGTGAGCAGGCAAGATAGCGTCGAAAGATCTTGCCCAAATAGGAAGGATCGTTGAATCCTGTAAGCGACGCGATTTCCGCAATCTCGGCAATGGGATTCTTAAGGAGGCGGCAGGCTTCCCGGATCCGGTAACGCATCACGTATTCCTGAAAGGTCAGTCCATAGGTCTCTTTGAATACACGACTGAACTGAAACGGTGTCAGATTGCATTTCTCAGCGACTTCGCAGCTCGAGATCTTGTCGCGATAGTTCCTTTCCACAAATTCCAGTGCGTAGGCGAGTTGCAGCGCGGCGCTTCCTCGCAGCCCGTTGGCACGGTTCTCTTCGGGAATCAGAGCCCTGATCGCGGCAAGTGAGCGGGTTTCCTTCTGCAATACCTGCATTTGCAGCATCTCGTGCAGCCCTACGATACAGCGCTCAATGTCGCTTCTGGCGACCGGGCTTACGAGGTAGTCCCAAACCTTCGATCTGAAGGCCCAGACCGCCAGCGATTCCGAATGCTGGACGGTCATCATCAACACTGGCGTGCGTACATACGACTGTTTCGTACGCTGCAGCAGCTTCAGGCCAACCTTGGTCGGAAAATCGAATTCGAAGCAGATGACGGCAGGTTGAACGCGTTCGATCTCGCCGGCTAACGACGTCAGACCGGCATAGTGGTGAACTTCGAAGCAGTCTTCGAAGCCCTGAGTAGCGTCTGAGCCGTTTCTCGATACGGTGGCATCGACCCAGAGTAGAGAATAGTTGCGCGGCAATTAGATTGACCGGTCGGTTTGCCCGTAGTGGCGCTCATTTAAACGAGCAGGGAAAAGCAAATCCGAGAACCAAGGCGCAATCCGGGACGGCAGGCGCCGTGATCACGCTCCTATTCCCTTCGAGTGTGAACTGCGTCACATGCCAGTGCAATTTAATCCTAGTCTGCTGCAAGACGCTTCTAACGCTGCCCTGTGTCTGGCTCACACAATGCATCCCACGGTCGAAGAGGAGGTTGACTCCGTAACGACACGCTACATCGGGGCTAAGGAGCCCCTGCTAATAAGGCTCGATAGAGAGTGCACCCTAAGGAGAAACTGATGAAAGCGAAAGTAATGAAGTTTATTCGTGATGAAGAAGGCCTGACGATGGTCGAGTACGCCATCGCCGGTTCACTGGTTGGCCTGGCATGCGTTCTTGCCTTTACCAACCTCGGCTCTGCGGTTGGTCAGGCGATTGGCCGAATGGTCAATGTCATCCTGAATCCCCCGGCGCCGACCGTCTAAGTCGCACGGGGTCAATCGGGGCGCCTTCGGGCGCCCCTTCTACCAACGGAACCACCAAAGCGAACCACTAAAGCAAAAGACTCATGTCCGGCAATATCACATTAATCGCGATTCCACTTCTGCTGATCCTCGGCGTTGCGACGCTGACGGACTGGCGAGTGCGAACGATCCCGAACGTGCTGACCTTCGGGGCCGCACTGTTTGGACTTATCTTGCAGGGCACAATCAATGGTTTGCCGGGACTTGCGATTGCAGCCGGCGGCTGGATCGTCGGTCTCGTCTGTTTCCTGCCTTTTTATGCAAAAGGTGGCATGGCTGCGGGCGATGTAAAGCTCATGGCTGCCGTCGGTGCCTTTCTGGGGCCGATACCCGGTTTCGCAGCCTGTCTTTTTACGCTGATTGCCGGTGGAGTCATCGGCATTGTGAGCGTGGCCATCAATTGGGGCCTGCGGTTAATCGCCAGTTCCACTTCTGAAGGGCCAATGAGTCTGCGCGACGCCCTGCGCACAAGAATTCCCTACGCCGGCGCAATCGCTGCCGGCACGAGCATCGTATTGCTCGTGCCCGCGCTCGTTCCGGCAAATCTGATTCAACCTGGATATTGAGAAAAATTACATGAGTTTGGCAGTACACCCGACCGCAGCAGACAACGTTGCAGAGTTCACGGACGAAGCAAGGCTGTCAGCTCTTGTGCCACGACCGCAGACGCTCGAGGAAACCGGGCTAAGCAATCGTTTTCTGGCTGACCTGGTCGCAAAGCACTTACATACGGCAGGCACGCTGACGCTGGCCCAGCTGACCGAAAGGCTGGCGCTGAGCGGCCCAATCCTTGAGAAAGTGCTTAATTTTATGCGGCGTGAAGCGCGCATCGAAGTCAGGCCGAGGCCGGACGGTCGCGGTACGCTTCCTTATGCGCTGACGGACCATGGTCGAAGTACCGCCCTCGATGCCTTTATGCGCAGCGGTTATTGCGGCGCGGCACCAGTTCCGCTGACTGAATACGTTCGAGTCGCCAATGCGCAGAGCGTGCACGGGCGGCGTTTCGAGCCATCTGCCGTTCAGGCCGTGTTCGAAGGCATGACGATTCCTGACGATGCCTGTCAGCAATTCGGCATATCAATTAATTCGGGCCGACCGGTCTTTATTTACGGGCCGGCCGGTACGGGTAAGACCTACGTTACGCACAGGCTGTCGCGGCTGTTTCGCGAAGTCGTGCTGATCCCGCATGCCATTGCGGTCGATGAGACGGTTGTTGAGCTATTCGACCCACTTCTGCATCAGGCGGTTCAGCATCACACGGACAACGGTCTGATGCTCGAGGAGGGTCACGATCCGCGGTTTATCGCCTGCGAACGGCCCGTGATCATCACCGGCGGAGAATTGACGCTCGATTTACTGGACGTTCGCTTCGATCCGACAACTCGTCAGTACGAAGCGCCTTTACAGCTAAAGGCAAACAATGGAATGTTTGTCATCGACGACCTGGGCCGGCAAAAGGCATCGCCCGATGCTCTGCTTAACCGCTGGATCGTACCGATGAATGAGCGCCGCGACTTTCACGCGCTTGGTTCCGGCCGGCACTTTGTCTCACCCTTCGACGTCGTTCTCGTATTTTCTTCCAACCTGCATCCGTTGGACCTTGCGGATGAGGCCTTTCTGCGTCGAATAGGTCACAAGATCTATTGCGGCTATATCAACGAGGATTCCTACGAGCGAATTTGGGCGGATGTCTGTACAGAACGGAAAATCCCGTTTGATTCGGACATCGTCCATTACGTGATCGAGGAACTGCACAAGCCGAACGGGCGTCCGCTATTGCCTTGCCATCCCAAGGATTTGATCGGGATTGCAATGGATAAGGCGGACTATCTCGGCGGTCCCGCCAGACTAACTGAGGAGTTGCTCAGCTGGGCCTGGGATACCTATTTCGTTTCCATGGAAATTGAACCGGGCATCAAGAGATCAGACGCCCCAATGAGGAGTTCGTAATGGCTAAAAAACGCGCATTTTTGATGATCTCGCTGTCAGTGGTGATGGGAATCGTCGCCGCATGGATGGCGAGAAACTACATGCTGACGGCGGGGCAGTCGTCTGACACTCAGATGGTCAGCGTCGTGGCGGCAGATTTGGGGATACCTTTCGGTACCCAGGTTGCGCGTCGGCACGTAAAGCTGCTGGAGATGCCGGCTGAATATATTCCGCCCGGCTCGTATCAAACCATCGAGCAAGTGGTCGATCTCGTTACCGTGCAGCCAATCGTTGCCGGCGAAATTCTGATGAAGGCCCGCTTTGCCAATAATGAGGACGGCAGCACTCTTGCTGCGATGGTTTCCAAGAATATGCGCGCCGTGACAGTTCGCGTTGACGATGTCATCGGTGTTGCGGGATTCCTGTTGCCCGGCAACCGGGTCGATGTTCTGGCGAGTCGCCGCGCAGACAGCAGGCGCGCAGTTGCGGAGACTATCCTGCGTGATATCAAGGTGCTCGCTGTCGATCAGACAGCGGCGACCGGCCAGAATGAACCCGTCATCGTGCGAGCCGTCACGCTCGAAGTAACACCGACTCAGGCTGAGGGGCTGTTCAAGGCGCGCGAGGAAGGATCGATCCAGCTCACGCTGCGTAATCCCCTGGACGACGAGGAACTGTTCGCCGAAGAGCAGCCGATCGCCGAGCCGCCGGCTGCAGAGCCGGTTGCCGCACCAGCACCACGTCGCATCGCGGCACCGCCGACACCGTCATTCCCGGTGACGATTATTCGCGGTACCAATGTTTCAAAAGAGAATACGTCGTCCTGAGACGGCCGACCGAAATATCGAGGACAAAATAATGAACAGAAAATCATGGATGAAAAGCCTGGCCCTGGCTGCGCTGAGTGTCGGTGCCACGGGCGCTTCCGCCCAGCTTGTCCAGGAGACTTCGGCTCAGGTCGGAGAAACTGCCGAGCTCGTGGTGCCTTTGTACAAATCGCGGGTGCTTTCTTCGACCATACCGGTAGAGCGGATTTCGGTCGGAAATCCCGATATCGCCGATCTCCTGATCCTGCGTGATCGCGAGATCTACGTGCTCGGTAAGGATCTTGGAACGACCAACGTATTGCTCTGGGACCGTGGCGACAGCCTCATCGGTTCAGTCGCAATCGAAGTTACCCATGATCTCGAAGCGCTGAAACAGAAGCTCTTTCAGCTGATGCCAAACGAGCAGATCGATGTTTACGCGGCTCAGCGTTCGATCGTTCTGGCAGGCGCGGTCTCGAGTGTGACGATTATGGATGCGGCGCTGCGCCTGGCCAGCGGATACCTCGCTCCGGCCGGTACCGCGGTCGAGACCCAGGTGTTCGCTCAGGGCGGCAGCCAGGGTGGTAGTGAGGAAGCATCTGCGGAAGTGATCAACCTTATGCAGGTCTCCGGTGCCCAGCAGGTCATGCTCGAGGTCAAGGTTGCAGAAATTGCGAGAACCGAATTACGCAAGCTCGACATGCAGTTCAACGCCATCGATGTTGGTAGTAGTCGCTGGAGCCTTGGCGGCACCAACGGTGGCGCAAGTTTTCCTGATGCGCTGTTCGAGCCAGACGGTACGCGTGTACCGATTTTCGGTGACAGCGCGCCTTTCGGTCCGGTCATCGACGAGTTCCTGCCGAATGACATGTCGATTGCCGATACCGGCTTCTTCGCGAGTTTTCTGACCAGCGAGGGGCTCCTGAACATGAGTCTCGATGCCGCTCGCCAAAAAGGTCTGGCAAAGATCCTCGCCGAGCCGACTTTGACGACGCTGTCCGGGCAGGAGGCCGTATTCCTTTCGGGCGGCGAGTTCCCGATACCGGTTCCGCAGGGCGTCAACGGCGTCACAGTCGAATTCAAGGAATTTGGCGTTGGGCTCAGATTTGTTCCGGTCGTTCTGGGCTCGGGACACATCAATCTGAAGCTCAATATCAGCGTCAGCGAATTAACCGAGACGAGCAACGTCATTGTGTCAACGTCCGAGACCTCATCGAGCTTCCTGATACCGGCGCTCTCCAAGCGCAGTGCGAGCGCAACCGTTGAGCTCATGGACGGACAGACGATTGGTATCGCAGGTCTGATTAATGAGGACTTGCGTGAAATCGTCACCAAGTTCCCAGGGCTTGGCAGCATACCCGTGCTCGGCAATCTCTTTCGCAGTCAGGAATTCGTCAAGGGAGAGACTGAGCTGGTGATCATGGTCACGCCGCATCTCGCCCAGCCGCTTCGGCCCGACCAGATTCGGCTGCCTACAGATTCCTTTATCGAGCCGACAGACAAGGAGTTTTATCTCATGGGTCGTCTCGAGGGCAGGCCCAGAGGCGGCGAGACATCCGATGAGGGCGGTGTCGATTCTGACTTTGGCCACGAAACCGAATAATTCAAGGAGCGATCGATGATCAACATAACAACATACCGGGTACTGGCAAGCGTCGCCGCAGCAGTGCTATTTGCAGGCTGCGCCAGCGAGCCAACCGCAACGGAGCGTGATTTCGGCAATTCAGTTCGCCAGATGATTACCGCGCAGACCTACGATAAAAGCACGCTTTCAACACCTCCCGAGGGTGCGATCGAGAACACTGACGGGCAGATGCTCGAAGGCGCGCTCGAGACGTACAGGGCAACAGTGTCCGATCAGAGCGGCGTAGACAGCGACATCATAATCAGCGTGGGTCAGTAGTCATGCGACCCGTTACTGTCCCCGTTTTCCAGTCTTTCGCCAGACGAGAACGCGGTGCTGTCATGGTCCTTTTCGTTGTCGCTCTGGTTGCGATTATCGGGATGGCCGGGCTTGCGCTCGACGGCGGCCACACGCTGCTCAGTAAGACGAGGTTGCAGAATACGGTCGACGCCGCCGCGCTGAGCGCAGCAAAAATTCTCGACGATACAGGCGATACGGTTCTGGCCGCGGCCGATGCTTACGCCATGTTCTCGAGCAATGCGGGGAATTACGGAAATCAGGAGATCGGGCAGGCCTATTCGGATGGCAGTCTGACGGTCACCGTTCAGTTCTCGAGCACGCTGTCCCCATTCGTGCCCGGCACGACACCTGCTGAGTACGTCAGGGTGCGTGCCGACAACTTTACGATGCCGGCCTGGTTCAGCAATGTCGTCGGCGTTACGGAAAAACGCGCGGCGGCGTCAGCTGTTGCCGGTCCGAGCCCGACGATCCTCCAGGCCTGCAACATCATGCCGATGATGGTCTGTGGCGATCCGGCAGCCGGACCGCCGTATTGGGGTTATACGCCCAACGAAGCGGACGTGTTGAAGACAAGCACGACACAGGGAAGCTTCGACGTCGGTCCTGGCAACTTTCAGTTGATCCGGCTTGGCGACAGCGCAGGTGGTGCCGATATTCGGGAGGCGATGGCCGGCAGTTTTGACCAGTGCATCGGACCGGGCGACACGATCGAGACCGAGCCCGGCAACACAGTCGGACCAGTCGTCCAGGGCCTTAATACACGGTTCGGGCGATATCTCGGGCCGATGGGCGGTATGCAGTCGACTTACCCAGCAGACGTGGTCACTACTCAATCCGACCCGCCCCTGGATTACGATCCGGCCACGGACGAGATCACTTATGAAGATCTGCCGGCTGACACCAACAACAGTTACTACAACCACGAAGACTATGTTGCCGACGTTGACAATGTGAGCCTGCCGCTGCCCTCAGGTGTCGCCTTTAATCGACGTGAAGTCGCGGTGCCGATCGGCGATTGCTCGATTGCGACCAGCGGTCAGGGCGAGTTGCCACTGCTTGGTTTCGGGTGCTTTTTCCTGCTTCAGGAAGCACAACAACAAGGCAACGAGTCGCACATCTACGGTGAATTCATCGAGGACTGCCGCTCCGGCGGGATGGCAGGACCTGCGCCGACTACCATTCCAGGCCCACACATCATTCAGTTGTATCGCGATTTCCAGAGTATCGACTCATGAGCATTTCGCAAAAGATCAGCAGCAGGGCAGCAGGGCAGCGCGGCATTGCCATGGTCGAGCTCGTCATCATCACGCCGGCGATCCTGTTTCTGATGTTCGGCGTTACCGAACTCGGTAGCGCGATCCTGCACTACAACACGCTGACCAAGGCGGTACAGGACGGCGCACGGCACGCAGCAGCCTACGGTTTGCTGGGGACGACCGGCAGCGTCGTCATCGATGCGGATCTCAACACCGAGATCCGCAACCTCGTTGTTTACGGCGACGCCCAGGGCGCCGCCACGCCGCTGTTGAACGGCATGACGACAGATCAGGTCGATATCACTATTCCCGAGCCGGGACATATCAGAGTGGATGCGACCTATCCCTATGTTCCAGGTTTCGGAACGAGTCTGCCGAATTTTGGTTTTGGCAGCTCAACGAGCCTCGCCGTCGATCTGAGGGCGGGCGTGACGATGAGGGCTTTATGAATCTTCGTGGACGACAAAAAGGTCTGACTTCTGTCGAATTCGCAATCATCGGTACGGTCGCGCTGCTCGTGCTTTTCGGATCGATTGAGGTGGGGCGCGCCGTATTTGTCATGAATACGCTGAACGAGACCACCCGCCGAGCCGCCCGGATCGCGACCGTCTGTCCGATAAACGATCCGGCGATTCGTGAGGTTGCGATGTTCAACGTGCCAGGTGGCGGCACGGCCAGCCAGTTCGTTAGCAGGCTGGGCCCGGCAAATATCTCCCTGGAATATTTGGACAGAAGTGGAGACCCGATCACTGACCCGACCGCAAACTTTGGGCAGATTCATTATGTTCGGACTCGAATTGTTGATTATCAGCACGAAATGCTTATTCCGTTTGCCAGCTACTTCTTTTCGGCTCCGGAGTTCGGCACGACGCTGCGGCGTGAGAGTCTGGGCGTTCCGCGGCAGGGTCCCGTGCGGGCCTGCTAATACGAGTATTGGGTAAGGAATCTGATTATGGCAAAAAGACTGGAAGTTCTGCTGGCGGGTCGCACGCAGGCCTCGATCGAGGGCCTCAAAGCGGAGCTCGCGATCGCTTCCAGCTATCGCATCCAGACCCGCCACATCGAAAATGGTCATGCTGACCCGTTACACGGTCTGAGCCAGGTACCGGATGTCGTCGTGATGATTCTCGACGACCGCGGCAGTACAGATCTCGAATCCTTGCTGGGCGAGATCAAGGAAGGCAGTCCGCCGCTGATCGTCATCGCCCAGCAGGGCGATGCGACCTTGATGCGTCTCGCGATGCGGGCAGGCGCACGCGACTTTCTCAGTGGGAGCATCGTGATCGACGATCTGGTGGAGACCATCGACCGGGTGGCCGAGCAATTCGTGGACAAATCGCGTGAGGCTCAGAATGAGCTGATCATCTTTGTCAATGCGAAAGGGGGCAGCGGTGCGACATTCGCTGCCTGTAACGTCTCACACATGCTGACATCCGTTTCGGAAAAGTCGGCAGTGCTGTTGAGCCTCGATCTGCAGTTCGGTGGCGTGTCGCAGTATTTCGATATCAAACTCCGGCACGGCCTGATGGAAGTGCTCGACAGCGTAGAAAGCCTCGATAAGGTCGCCCTTGATGCCTATATGACTCAGCATGACAGCGGCCTGCGGCTGCTGGCTGCGGAGCCCGAAAAGCTGATCCAGTGCCATTCGGATCGCACTTCTCAATTCGGAATTCTCATCGACAAGATGATGAACTGTTACGAGCATGTGGTAATCGACATGCCACGGCGCATCGATCCCTATGTCGTTCCGGTTCTGGAACGCGCGTCCAGGATCGTGCTGGTGATGCAACAGAGTCTGGGGCATCTGCACGATGCCAGCCGAATGGTGGATCTGTTCGAGAACTACGGCATAGCGCCAAGCCAGGTAATGGTTGTCATTAATCGCTATGAGAAGAATTCGCCAATTTCGCTTGACGACGTCAAGCGAACGCTCAAGGGGACCGACATTTCGGTCGTGCCGAGCGACTTCAAGACCGTTACAGAAAGTATCAATCTCGGTATTCCGATTCACGAGCATGCTCGTGGTTCAAGTGTTGCCAAGGCGCTCAGGGCGCTCGAACGGAAGATTACCGGCGCCGATGAGAATGCCTCTGGGGGCCTTTTGCGTCGAACCTTTTCGAATATTCTGAATAAGGAGAAGCGATAGTGAGTGCGCGGGAGTCCAGTGTGCTGGTAAACGGTAACGACGTTGTTTCGGGTACGAAAAAAGAACCGACTCGCAAAACTTCGCTGTCGAAACCCGAGAATGAGTGGAAGCTCAGGATTCATGAGCGGTTGCTCAACGTTCTCGATCTGTCTTTGATTGGCACAATCGAAGAAGACCAGGCGCGCGAACAGATCCGCAGCACCGGCCGAAGATTACTCGACGAAGGATCGGCGCCACTCAGCGTCGAGCAGCGCGAGCGCATCATTCAGTTTATCGAGGACGAAGTCATGGGACTTGGTCCGCTCGAGCCGCTACTCGGCGACAACAAGATTGCCGACATCCTTGTTAACGGGCCGCATCAGGTTTACATCGAGCGTCATGGTCGTCTTGAGCTCACGGATGTTCGCTTCAATGATGATAATCACCTGATGAATATCATCGATCGGATTGTCTCGGGCATCGGCCGCCGTGTGGACGAGTCCTCCCCGATGGTGGATGCGCGCCTCGCCGACGGTTCGCGAGTCAATGCGATTATTCCGCCACTGGCCATCGACGGTCCGATGATGTCGATTCGTCGGTTTTCTGTAGAGCGGCTCGCCATGGAAGACCTTATCGACTACGGCTCTCTCACCGAAGCCGCCGCGAAAGTGCTCAAGGCCGTGGTCAAGGGACGGCTGAATGTGCTGATTTCAGGCGGTACCGGTGCCGGTAAGACGACGTTGCTCAACGTGATGTCCGGCTATATTCCGCATGAAGAGCGAATCGTAACTGTCGAGGATTCGGCCGAGCTGCAGATGCAGCAGCCTCACGTGGTACGCCTCGAGACGCGCCCGCCGAACATCGAGGGCAAGGGCGAAGTCACCGCTCGCGATCTCGTCAAGAACAGCCTGCGAATGCGCCCGGATCGCATCGTCGTCGGCGAGGTCAGAGGCCACGAGGCGCTCGACATGCTGCAGGCGATGAACACGGGCCACGATGGCTCGCTCACGACGGTTCACGCGAATACGCCACGTGATGCCCTGAGCCGCATCGAAAGCATGGTCTCAATGACCGGTATTAATTTTCCGACCAAGGTACTACGCGAGCAGATTGCATCCGCCGTCCATGTTGTCGTGCAGGTTGCGCGGCATGAGGATGGCCGGCGACGCATGATGAGCATCGCCGAGATCAACGGTATGGAAGGAGACATCATCACGATGTCGGAACTCTTCAAGTTCGAGCGTGAGGGTGTATCCGAGGAAGGCGTAGTGCAGGGCGAGCTGAAGCCGACCGGCATTGTGCCCGGCTTCCATCGGTCGCTAGTTGCTAAAGGCATCGATATACCCGTCGAGCTGTTCGGAACGCCTGGAATTTAGGAGAAGGCAGCACCATGACTTCAGGACTCTTGATCTTTTTCGTCATCGTATTTGTTGCAGTCTTCCTGCTGTCACAGGGCCTGGTTACACCAGTCTTTGCCGAGAGCGGCAAAGTTCGCAAGCAACTCAAGAAGCGGCTCGGTGAAATTGAGCGTGAACTCGGCGAGGAATCCTTCTCGTCTTTGCTGCGGGCAAAGTATCTGCGCGAATTGTCGCCTATGGCGAGAAGTCTGGAAGAGCTGCCAATCCTGGAGAGCCTCGGCAGTCTGATCGAGCAGTCCGGCAACAAGATGCTGGCACATCGGCTGGCGCTGCTCGCGATTGCCATTGCGTGTGGCGCTGCGTTTGCGGCCTATACCTTCACCAACCAGTGGTTTGTAGCGGCAGGAGCCTTCGCACTCGGGGCAGGTCTGCCCTTCTGGAAGATTCTGCGAGATCGGACGCAACGCCTTCAAAAAATTGAAGAGCAGTTGCCGGATGCGATCGACATGATCAAGCGAGCCCTGCGTGCCGGTCACCCGTTCAGCGGTTCGGTCAAGCTTGCGAGCGAGGAATTACCGGAGCCGCTGGCGGGCGAGTTGAAGGCGACGTTTGCCGATATCAACTACGGTAACGATGTTCGTCGAGCGATGCTCGGCATGCTGCAACGACTGCCCAGTGTCGCCGTCATGGCTTTCGTGACCGCGGTGCTGGTACAGAAGGAAACCGGCGGCAATCTCGCGGAAATCCTCACCCAGATCAGCGGCGTCATTCGCGGGAGATTCCGCCTGGAAAGAAAGGTCAGGACGCTGTCGGCAGAGGGGCGTCTTTCTGCCTGGGTTCTGGCGCTCGTTCCGCTGGTGCTGTTCGCGGCGATCTGGATTACCCAGCCCGACTACCTCCCCGCGTTAACCGAAAACGAGACCGGCCACATGTTGATCCTGTATGGCGTTTGCTCTGCTGCCGTCGGTGTCTTCTGGATCAAAAGAATCCTCCGGATCGACGTTTAGGAGAAATCATGGACACGAATCTGGTTCTGGTTGTGGTGGTTATCGGACTTGCCGTGGTCCTGTTGACGATCGGCATCTCAACGATCGTATCGAATGCGACCGATCCCGTTCGTCGCCGTGTCGCTGCTGCGGCCGGCTCGATGGACGACCACACCCGAACGCCCGTCAAAACGGGCATCGATCTTGGCCGGTTTATCAAGCCGGTGTCGAAATATGTCATGCCTTCCAAAACGAAGGAGCAGAACGCGACCCAGGAACGGCTGATTCAGGCTGGCTTCCGCTCCGAAAGCTCGCTCCGCAATTTCTATGCGATCAAGACCGCGCTCGCCATACTGCTGCCGCTTGCAGTCTATAGCGTCGTCAGGTGGTTCCCGGAACGCACGACCATGGAAATTCTGTTCATCGTCCTCGGCGGGGCAATGATCGGCGTGAGACTACCGGATGCCATTCTCAATAATATCCGTGCGCGCCGGATGAAACGGCTACGCGTCGCGTTCCCGGATGCGCTCGATCTGCTCGTGGTCTGCGTCGAGTCCGGTCTCGGCCTTGGCCCTGCAATCGACCGTGTTGCCCGTGAGCTCGAGATCAGCCACGGTGATCTGGCGCAGGAACTTGCACTCGTTAATGCCGAGATCAGCGCAGGCGTGGAACGCCCGGTGGCGCTGCGAAATCTCGCCGGGCGCTGTGGCCTTGAAGACATCAAGGGCCTGGTCGGTCTACTCGTGCAGACAATCAAGTTTGGTACCAGCATTGCCGATGCGCTGCGGGTCTACTCCGAAGAGTTCCGCGACAAGCGCATGCAAAGAGCCGAAGAGCAGGCGGCCAAAATCGGGACGAAAATGATCTTCCCGCTGGTTTTCTGCATGTTTCCGGCGTTCTTCATCGTCATGATTGGCCCGGCCGTGATGCGGTTCATCGAAGTTTTCGCAAGGATGTGAAACCCTGCTGGTCAGGGTGATTGATATCCGACAGGAAGCAAAAATGCGCCACGAACTCCAGCAAGCAGCCATCAGCGGCTATCGTCGCCGACCGACTCCCGTTACCCATGTACGCGGTTCGCTGTGTGCCGTGGCGGCGCTGCTGCTCTCCGGCTGCGTCACCTCACAGACAACCCCATATTTCGCCGACGAAAGCGGTTTCTATACGGGCGAGCCGGTTGTATTGCATGCAACCGAGATGCCGGTCAGCTCGGCTGAAGAAGCACGCCAGCGCGCCCGAAGCGCCCTCGCCAAGCGCGATGTGGATCTCGCGCTGTATTTTCACGTTCAGGCGGCGAACATGGATCCGGAGAACCCCGAGTCGTTCTACGTCATCGGCGCGATCCATGCCGAGCTTAACAATCCGGAATTCGCGGTCAGGGCCTACCGTCGCGTCATCGAACTCGAACCCGATAGCGCGCTGGCCCACCAGGGTCTCGGTCTCGCCCTGTTTGAAATGCGCGACTTCGATCTGGCGGCGGTCCATCTTCAGTCCGCGGCAGATCTCGATCCGACTTTATGGCGCCCCTACAACACGCTGGGCATCATCGCCGATCGCTCCGAGCGCTATGACGATGCGATCGCCTTTTACAGTGAAGCGATCAAGATTCAGCCGCGAATGGCATCGATCAGGAACAACCGCGGATACTCCAGGTATCTGGCTGGCGATTTCGATGCGGCCAGGCTGGATTTTCTCGAGGCGATCGAGATCGACGCCGAGTACGATCGGGCCTGGCGCAATCTGGGACTCGTGTTCGCCCGCGATCAGGATTTCGAGCGGGCGCTCCTGGCCATGGCCAACGCGATCCCCCGCCATATCGCGCTCAATGACATTGGTTATGTCGCGATGCTGGATGGCAACTTTGGCGCCGCAAGAAAGTTTTTTGAGGATGCGATTCTTGAATCGCCACGCCACTATCAGGTGGCGCAGGATAATCTTGCGGAGCTCAATCGACGCAGTGCGCCCAGGCCGACGCTGTTCGCCACCGAGTAGCGGCGCTGACCTGCCAGCCCTGGGATACAAGCAAAGCATGCACGCGGCGGTAGCCCATAGCGCCCATACTGACTGGCCAAACTCACAACCGCTGAAGTCAGTGCAGGCTTATCGGGCCGCAGCTTGTGAATAATCTCTTCGGCGTTGTATCGTCTTCTCGCCATGGTTCAGATCTCCTTTGTGAATTTTTATCACTTTAAGTCTGGACCAAGAATCCCGGGCTAGGTCAAGGCCGAGCTGGTGGTTTTGCGACGATTAAGCGTCAGCTGACTCACGTAAAATTCACGCCGAGGTTTTTAGAAAGACTCTCGGAAACGACGTAAGTCGTTGATGAGATTGGTGGCCAGGGGCGGAATCGAACCACCGACACGCGGATTTTCAGTCCGCTGCTCTACCAACTGAGCTACCTGGCCGTTACGGGCGTAACAGGGCCGGTATTAGACCGGGCGCGCCGCAGCTGAGTCAAGGCACGGTGCATCACGCGGCCACTCCTTATATTATGCGCCGTCATGAAAGACACTAAGATCTATCCGCCACCCGCCGCTTTCGCAGACCGCGCATGGGCCGATGCCGATGAATATCGTCGACTCTACAATGCATCAGTAAACGATAACGAAAACTTCTGGCGCGAACAGGCCGAACGTGAAATAGATTGGATCAAGCCCTTTACGAAAGTGAAGGATTGCTCATTCGACGCATCCGACCTGCACATCCGCTGGTTCGAGGACGGCGAACTCAATGTTGCGGCCAACTGCCTCGATAGGCATCTGGAAAAGCGCGGCGAGCAGACTGCAATCATCTGGGAAAGCGACGACGGCTCGGAGACTCGCAAGATCAGCTTTCGCGAGCTGCACGAGCAGGTTTGCCGGTTCTCCAACGCACTGAAATCCGTCGGTGCCAAGAAGGGCGACCGGGTCACGATCTACATGCCGATGATCCCCGAAGCTGCGATGGCAATGTTGGCCTGTGCACGCATCGGCGCGATTCATTCGGTGGTGTTCGGCGGATTCTCACCCGAAGCGCTCAAGGGACGAATAGAGGACTGCGAATCGAATCTCGTCATCACGGCTGATGAGGGACTGCGCGGAGGCAAAACTGTTCCCCTGAAGGCTAATGTGGACGCGGCTATCGAATCGCTAACCACAGAACATGTCGATGCCGTCATTGTGGTCAAGGCGACCGGCAGCGAAATCCACTGGGTCGAAGGCAGGGATCACTGGTATCACGAACTGACCGAAGCAGCTTCGCCTGATTGCCCGCCGGAAACGATGAGCGCGGAAGATCCCCTCTACATTCTTTACACCTCGGGTTCTACCGGCAAGCCGAAAGGTGTGCTGCATACAAGTGGCGGATACTTGGTGTACGTCAGTTTGACGTTTCGCTACGTCTTCGACTATCACGAAGGCGACATCTACTGGTGTGCGGCCGATATCGGCTGGGTCACGGGACATAGCTACATCGTCTACGGACCACTATCGAACGGCGCGACCATCGTAATGTACGAAGGCCTGCCGAATTTCCCTGACGCGAGCCGCATCTGGCAAATCGTCGATAAATACGATGTCAACATCCTCTATACGGCGCCGACCGCTATTCGTGCATTGATGCGCGACGGCAACGAGCCGGTCGAAAGGACTTCGCGCAAGAGTCTGAAGCTTCTCGGTACGGTCGGGGAACCGATCAATCCCGAAGCCTGGGAATGGTATTACCGCGTCGTCGGTGAAGCGCGCTGTCCTATCGTCGATACCTGGTGGCAGACGGAGACCGGTGGCGCGCTGCTGACACCGCTGCCGGGCGCAACGACGGTCAAGCCCGGTTGTGCGACGAAGCCGTTCTTCGGTATCAAGCCCGCAATCTGCGATCACGAAGGCAACATCCGCGAAGGCGATGCCGTCGGCAATCTTTGCATGCTCGACAGCTGGCCCGGGCAAATGCGAACCGTCTATGGCGATCATCAACGTTTCGTCGAAACCTATTTCAGCCAGTTCCCCGGCAAGTACTTTTCCGGCGATGGCTGCCACCGGGACGCCGATGGCGACTACTGGATTACCGGGCGCGTCGACGATGTCATCAATGTATCCGGCCACCGTATGGGAACGGCCGAAGTCGAAAGCGCGCTCGTCTCGCATTCAAGTGTGGCCGAAGCGGCTGTCGTCGGCTTTCCGCATGAGATCAAGGGACAGGGAATTTACGCCTATGTCACCCTGATCGTCGGCATCGAGCCCACCGAAGAACTGCGGAAGGAGCTTCGCGATTGGGTCCGCAAGGAAATTGGTCCTATCGCGAGCCCGGACTTTATCCAATGGGCCCCCATGCTCCCGAAGACCCGCTCAGGAAAAATCATGCGGCGAATTCTCCGCAAAGTTGCGGCGAACGATTACGGCGAGCTGGGGGACACGTCGACACTGGCCGATCCCGACGTCGTCGACGATCTCATCGCAAATCGAAAGGACGCCTGACCCTACTCCGGCTTGAATTCCGGCGGCGCTTCGGATCCGTCTTCGAAAAAGAATTTCTCCATCTCCTTTTCGAGGAACTCGCGCGCCTTGGGCTCGATCGGAGACAGGCGATACTCGTTGATCAGCATCGTCTGGTGACCCAGCCATTTCTGCCAGGCGGCCTTTGAAACGTTTTCAAAAACACGCTTGCCGAGCTCGCCCGGATAAGGCGGTCGGTCGAGGCCTTCTGCCTCCGATCCAAGCACAACGCAGTTTACGGTTCGACTCAATGCAATGACTCCAGCTGCGTAACTTCTCGCAGGATTTTTCCGATCGGTGTCGCTACCCCACCCGGCAGTGGTTGCGACGAGTTATACCAGAGCCAACGATCGCCATCCATCACTGTCGATATGCCGTTCGCCAAAGTGAGCCTTACGGGCTTGAGCGTCAGATCGAAATGCGTGAACGCATGCTCGATGTTGGCCATCGGTCGCTTGGCCGCTGGCTGACTACCGAGACGCTGCTTGCACCATTCGGTTTCATCTTGATCCTCACCGAGCTCAGGAAAACTCAATAAGCCGCCCCAGATGCCTGATGCCGGGCGCCGTTCCAGCAGCGTTTCGCCGTCGGCGTTTTGCACGACAAGTACGGTGATGCTCCGCGAGGATCTTTCTGCCTTCTTGCGTGGCGTCGGCAACGTGTGCGCTATCTGCAGACTGTGTGCAACGCAGTCCTCGCTCAGAGGACATACGGCGCACCTGGGCTGCCCTCGCATACAAACGGTTGCACCGAGGTCCATAATCGCCTGCGTGTATTCGGCAACCGATGTCGAAGGTGTGTGTTCATCGGCGCGCTCCCACAACTCTCGCGCAACTGCAGCCTTGCTCGGAAAACCCGCTATCGCATGAAATCGCGCAAGGACCCGTTTGACGTTTCCGTCGAGTATGGGATGCCGCTGCCCGAGTGCCTGCGCGAGAATCGCGCCCGCCGTCGAGCGGCCAATTCCGGGCAGTTCAATCAATTCGTCGAATTGATCCGGAAGCTCGCCGCCATGACATTCAATGACAATCTCGGCGGCGCGATGCAGGTTACGCGCCCTGGCGTAGTAACCAAGGCCCGACCAAAGCGCCAGCACGTCGTCGAGGGATGCACGCGCGAGACTCTCGGTGTCAGGAAAACGAACAACGAAGCGCTCAAAGTACGGGATGACAGTTGCAACTTGAGTTTGCTGAAGCATGATTTCCGACACCCATACGCGGTACGGGCTGGGATCAGACTGCCATGGCAGGTCGTGACGCCCGTTGATCGAGAACCAGGAAAGCAGTCTGCGGGCGAACGGATCCAGCTTAGGCGCCCTGCTCCAGTTCCTCGACATCCTGTGCCAACCGCTCGATTCGATCAATCGCATCGCCGCCGCCGCGCCTGAGTGTGCGCTTGAGATACCAGGGACCAATGACGGGCGGTATGAAGAAGTCGGGCTCCATTTCAAGCGTGTAGATCATGCGCGTCCCGGAAGCCTCACTCTGGAGCGTCCATTCGGAAACGCTGTGCTTGAAATCGCTGCGATCGGGCATCGTGACGGTCCGAATATGCCCGGGCGAATCCGCTTCGAGTCGTTCGACACGCATCATGCTTTTGCAATAGAACAACAAGCAGCCCTCCATGCGCGTGTACACAACGGGGGTTCCGTCGGATAAGGGGTCGAGATACCCGAAATCCTTGTACACGCTTGAGATTCGCCCGAAGCGCTCATAATCGAGTAAGACGTCGAAGATCGCCTCGGGCGAGGCATCGAGAACCGTTTCAGCGTGCAGGCTATAAAGGTCGCCATCGCGACCGACATCGATGGACTCTATAGTTGCCGTCGAGGCCGTAGCTGCAACCACAAAGGCGGCAATTGCAAGCCCGGTTCGCTGTTTCAGCATCGCTTAATCGAGCCGGTCTCGAAGTGAGTCGAGAACGCGATCCTGTACCTCTTCAACTGCTTCATCGACCGCTTCGTCGACCTCCTCGCGCACAGCAGCTTGCACGGCTTGGCTCAGCATCGCGCCAACGTCGGGTAGTACGACCGGTGAATCGAGTGTCCCAGTGATTCGCAGTGGAATCTGACTGCCGGCGTAGTCAGCAAGCACTGGATCTTCCTGCAGCGTCGGCCCGTCGACTAACCCGGCGCTGGCATCGAGCGAAAGTTCAGTCGTTAACAGATCGATGGTTCCCGCACCAGTGAGTGAGGCGAACGGCATAGTCGCCACGAACTCATCCGTTGTCATTACTGCGTCTTCCACGACGCCGCCGACGGCGATTCGCTCGAACACCGTTCGTGCATCGCCTTCGAGCGGCGCGACTTCTGGACCTGTGATACCGGAGCGAAGCCGCATCATCTGATGCCACATATCGACACCTTGTAGCGCACCATCTGCAACCGAGATCATCGCCGTGCCGTCGAGTCCCCGCTTGATATCACCGACGTTCGCGCCGACAGATGTCAGATCCAGGTTGACGCTTCCCGTCCCGACGAGTGCCTCGGTGTTCAAGTAGTCCCGCCCCATACTGGCCATATCGACATTCGCTAAGGCCTGACGCAGTGAAAATCGCGCCTCGTCGCCCTGCACCTCGATACCGATCTCGCCTTCTATCGTACCGCCGTATAACGCGCCGGCAGGCGTTAAGGTCATGCGCCCGTTGTCGGCAACGAGCGAGAAGTTGGCATCAGTAAGCGTGAGGCCGAGAAACTGCGTTTCATTCAGTGCGAGATTTCCGTTGGCCGAAAAATTCCGTAGCCTGTCCAGCGGTAAATCGATTTCGTCCACCGACCCGGCATCAGCCGACGACGCATCGTCGCCCTCGCCAGCCGGTGGCAAATAGCGATCGATATTGACTTCGTCAACCGTGAGATCGAATTCGAAGCGCTCGCCCCGCAAGCCGACCGTTCCGGTCAGTGTTGAATCGTCCAGGCTGAGCACCAATTGCCGCGCTCCCATAGATGATTCATCGTAGTAAAACTCTGCATTCGCGCTGGCGCGTCCGAGCACATTGGAATCAGCCGTTTCAATTTCCGCATCGAAAATAGACATCAAGCCGCGCGGATCGAACTCGTCAACTTCAATGCGGCCAACGAGGCTCAAGCCATCCATGAAATCCTGGCCGTCGAGATTCCCGCGAACCGAAACTCCGAGCATTTCCAGAACAAGCTCTTCGAGCTCGAGGCTTTGCTCGGTGAGGTCTGCACTGAAGCTGGCGAATTCGAGTCTCGCGTCACCGGAACCGCCTGGCCACCCGGAACCCTCGCCGGCGAGGTCGACCGACAAATCGTCAAGGCGATATTGGTTTTCAGCGAGATCGAGCAGTGCGCTCATTTCCGCTTCGACTGCGACGTTGACCTCGGCCCCGTCCAGGCCAAAGCTGATCGCAAGCGGGAACGACCGGCCTGCATCGAACTCGCTGGCACGGAGATTGAAGTCGCTGAGCGTCCAATCCTGGTTAGTGGATGCATCGCGCCAGGTGACCTCGGCATCGATGATATCGACCGCGTCTACGGAAATATCGAGATCGCCGCCTTCGTCAGCAGGCTCAGCGTCCGACGCCTGGTCGGCGGTATCAGCCGTTGCGTTGCCGCCAAGGTCGGCCCAATTCGTCTCGCCCTGCGCGTTGCGCGCGAGATTGAGTCGCAGTCCCGACAACATCGCTCGGTCGATCTCGATCCTGCGAGAGAGCAACGGAATGAGGCCGATTCTCAATTCCGCGCTATCGAAGCGCGCAAACGGTTGGTCGCCGAATCCTTCGGCGTTGCCAAACTCGGCGCCGCCAAGCGCGATTCCAAGCCGAGGAAACAGATTGAGTTCGAGGTCGCCTTCGAGTGTCAGCGTGCGGCCAGTTGCATCATTGACGGCAGAGGTAATCTCGTCTTTGTAATCGTTTGGATCGACCAGCAACCCTACCGCCACGAGCGCTATGACTACGAGCAGGACAAATGCGCCAACGACAATCCCAATTACCTTTAACATGCGTCCCATCAGTGTCTCCTGTGCCAGCGATTCCCTAGGGCATCATCCTAGCAATAATTGGCGAGACTTGAAGCAGTGTCGGCGAGCGCTGTATCAGGCGCTTTCGGAGACTTCCGGATCCGGATAGCGGGCATTCCAGTTGGTGACCAGATGCTCGAGCTCTTTGGGCGGCAGCGCCGGGCCAAAGTGAAAGCCCTGCATCTTGTCGCAATTCATCGCTTCGAGCAGACGAAACGTTGCCTCATCCTCGACGCCCTCGGCACCAACTCGCATGTTGAGCTTGTGCGCAAGATAGATAAGGCCTTCGACAATATGCCTCGCGTCCTCGTTGGTCCGCATATCGTTGACAAAGGCGTTATCGAGTTTCAGTTCGTTGAACGGCATGCGGTAGAGGTGTGTCAGCGACGAATTACCGACGCCAAAATCGTCAAGGCAAACGTTGATATGCTTGACTCTAAGCCGCGCCAGTATGTCGAGCCCGAGCTCCGGGTCGACGAATGCAGATGTCTCCGTCAATTCGAGCGAAATCATCGAGCAATCGAGCTGCTTTTCGCGAATGAGTTTCACGAGCCTATCGGGAAACTCGAGATCGGTCAGGAAGTCGGCAGAGAGATTCAGGCCAAGCGTGAATACCAGCCCTTTATGGAACCATATCCGCGTTTGGTCCATTGCCGTCCGAAAAACGTAATCGGTCAAGCCGACAATCAGCCCGCTCTCTTCCGCCAGGCCGATGAACTCAGTCGGCTGAATCAGACCATGCTCCTCATGCTGCCAGCGGACCAGCGCTTCGACACCATCGATGACCCAGCGGCCGGAGCCCTTGTGGCTCACCTGCGGAAGGTAATGAACAACGAGTTGACCGGCATCGATCGCATAGGCGAGTTCGTCGGCTGTAAATACCCGGTCCTGCTTGCAGTACGGTTGCAACAAGCGACGAAGCGTATCCAGCTCAACCGGTTTGCAGAAGGTGCCGACGATCGACAAACCGAGCGTCGTCCCCAGCTGTTCGGCCGTCGCCAATACCCGTCCATCGAGTCCGCTGGCGATGAAAATATTCGCTTTGCACTCTCGCTCACCCAGGCCTCGCAACAACTCGATGCCATCGTGGTTGGGCATCTGCAGATCCAGAATGATCACGTCGGGGTCGATCTGTGCAACGGTACTGAAGAAGTGGGCCGGCTCATTCAAAACCCGGACATTGAATCCAAGACCCTCAGTCACATCACGGAAGAACACCGAGATATCAAGGTCGTCATCCATGATGAGCAGACTATTGTTCGCCAAGACTTGTCTCCTCAGCTCACGGCTGCGAAATTTTTCTTTTGTGCCGATGCCGGGCTTTGAGTATTCCAGTGCTCGACGAAGCTACAGATCTCTGCGGGCGGTAACGCCCTGCTGATAAAGAAGCCCTGACAGCTGTCACTGTTCAGCACTTCGAGCAGGTCTAGACCCGCACGTGTTTCGACGCCTTCGGTGCAGACTTTCAGCCCGAGGTTATGGGCCAGCTCGATCAGCGAACTGACAATGGTATTTGCCTCACGGCTTCGCGGCACGTTCATGCCGAGGCTGCGATCGATCTTCATTTCCTCGAACGGCATTTGATAAAGGCGCGTCAGCGAGGAATAGCCGGTACCGAAATCATCCAGGGACAAACCGATCCCCTTGACCCTGAGACGCGTGAGAATATCCATTGCGGCCGACTCGTCCTGCATCGTCGCCGTCTCAGTCAGTTCGAGTGAGATTCGTCCTGGTTCGATCTGGTGCTCGGCAATCGCGCCGGCGACACGATCCGGGAATTCGAGGTCCGTAACGAGGCTGGGCGGTAGATTAATGGAGCATTTCAGGTCAAAGCCCGCGCTTTGCCATTCGGTCATTCGCTGCAAAGTTTGCTTGAGTACCTGCTCGGTCAGTTGGCCGATCAAGCCGCATTGTTCGGCCTGCGTGATGAACTCGTCAGGCATTACGATGCCGAGCGATGGGTGATGCCAGCGGACCAGTGCCTCGAGGCGATCGATTACCCAGCCGCCGCTTTCGGCAATGCTGACGATCGGCTGATAAAACGCGATGAACTGTTCCGATTCAAGGGCGGATTCGATGTCGTCCTTTTGAATCCTTCGATCTTCACGGCGGAGGTGAGTTAATGTCGTCCGAACTTCGTCCAGATCGATCGGCTTCGCGATGCAGTCAGCCATAGTCAGGCCCTTGTTTTCGCCAATCTTGCGAGTCGCTGCCAGCACGCGCGAATCCGCCATACCAATCAACACGACAGTAGCCTTGCACGCCCGCGCTGCAAGTGCGTGCAGTGCCTCAACGGCATCGCAGTCGCGAAGCTCGAGATCTAGAAAGATGGTGGTCGGCCGAAACTCGTCGACGAGCCGGAAAAAGTCCGTGGGCTCGCTCGCGTCCGCAAGCGCGTACTCCAATTCATCACCGACCTGCCGGATGGCTTCAGTGGTTTCGCGGTCGGAGTCAACCACAAGCAATCGATTGATATTCTCGTACATAGGCCGCCATTTGCTGCCCACAAAAACTTCAGGCAGACGTCTATTAGCTTATCGGCACCTCACGGGATTTCTTGATCGCCGGGAAGACTTTCTGTGAAATAGCGCAACCCGCCAGTTCGTGCTCAGTCGACGTCGAGGTCGCTATTGACGACTGAGAACAATTGCTCGTCTTCGCCTGGAGTGATTTCGACGTAAAACGAATAGGTGTCCTCGTCCTCGTCAACGGCCCGGACGTCGTAGCGCACTTCCTTGCTCTCAGCCGGGATCAACAGGCTCACGCTTTCACCGGGGTTGAGAATCGTGTCTTTATCGAGCTGATCCACTCCCCACATGTCGGAATCTCCCGGGGAAAAGAACAGATACCAGATATCGTAATCCGTGTCGTTTGCCAGTTGCACCGTTGTGAAATCGAATTCAGGTGCATCATCGTTCAAATCCCGGCGGGTGAGCCGGACATTGGCTTCTTCGCCGTCGCAGATCTCGTAGCCATAGACCAGATAGGCCTGATCGGTACTACTGATCGCATAGATGTCGAACTCGTTGCAGCGATCCGGATAGTGAATGAAGAAACCCAGATCGTCGTCGTCGTGGAGAACGCGCGTGGATCCAAGGATGTCCGTACCCCAGTGTTGACTATCGGAAGGCGACAAGAATATGTAGCGAATGTCGTCGCCAGTCCGGTTCTCAAAGGTGATCAGATTGAGATGAGCGGGGTCTACTGCAAGCGAGGGCATCGCGGCCAGACCAAGACCGAGAGCCAGCAAGGCGCGCGTGCCGCTTAAAATCTTCATATCAGCGAGTCCACCATTAATTCAATACGTCTAAAGCGTGCTGGGAATCGATCCCGATCAGCGACATACGTTACCGAAACTGGCCGGATCTTCTGTGACTTCAAGCCCAGAATCGCGAATGAATACCCCGCGGAAGCCGTGGGTGCTGGGCCGCCACGGACCCAGAAACCTGTGGAGCGGGTGACGGGAATCGAACCCGCATCATCAGCTTGGGAAGCTGAGGTTCTACCATTGAACTACACCCGCCAAACTCGCGCGGTCTATCGATTCTACTGCTGGCCAAACAGTTGAGTCACCATCCGACTGTAGTGGAATCTGTGCTGGCTGGACATTCAAGCGGCCGGAGTGCTCCGATATCCGACGGACGGCTGATATAGTCGTGGCGTCAAAGTAATACTCAAGCGAGACGATGTGATCCGGCAAAACGATGTCACAGTCTTGGTTCACCTGCGATTGCTTCCAGATTTTATCGAGCAGGGAAAGCGTGATTTGCTCAATTTCGCGCGCGTCGTCAGAAAGAAAGAACCAGCCTGTTTTGCAATCGAGGTCGCGCAGGACGTCGATGACCCGACGAAAATTATGATGATCGAAAAATGGTCTGACGCCGAACAATACCAGGGCGCTCACCTGCAAACTCAGCACATGAAGTCTTTCATTGCCCAATCCAGCAAGTACTTCGAAGGTGCAGCAAAGGTATCGTTCTATCAAGGGACAGTTATCGGGCAGGGCGATCTTGGTCAAACGCCTCCTTATGGCCGGTAACTGCATCAGGCATCGTCAGTGCCGGCGAACATAAAGTATTGAGCGTTCTGACCAGCTATGAACATCCGAGGCCTATGTCGAACCTCTGCTCTGTATCTGTCCAGTTTTGGCCTTTTTCTAATTGCAGCCGAAATACTTGTCCGAATTACGTACCAAAATCCGGTCACCCAGACCGAGCATGACAGTCTGTTCTGCTACGACGCGTATTTCGGGTGGGATTTCTGTAAATCTGTCGTTGGCAGAGTGGTTTCAACAGATTATGACCATGCCATCAGAACAGACGAAAACGGCCAACGAGACTTTGGCGGACTCGATGCGGAGAAAAACAACATAGTCGTTCTCGGCGACTCATTTACTAGCAATATTGGAATTGAAAACATTTCGGACGTATTCACCGAAGTGCTGGAGCAAAGACTTCAAAACTTCAATGTAGTTAATCTCGGTGTGAATGGATATGGGACCACTCAGGAATATCTAAAGCTTGAGCGCTCGGGATCTGAATACGACCCGGATATCGTGATATTGATGTTCTACGTGCGTAATGATTTTTACGACAATGTGGGTCTTCTCGATTGGATTAATGGCTACGGGAGGCCGCGTTTTATTCAGAATGAGGGTGAACTTAGCCTGGTGAATATACCGGTGCCGAGAAAGCCTGTTTCCCCGGACATAGGACCCGAATCTATTGCAGAGATGCTAGTTCGCCGGTCGGAATTTGCAGCGCTCGCGCGAACGGCCCTCATGCGAACCGAGTTCGGACAGCTGTTCACGGCAACGACCTCAGATATGCCTCCGGAGGTCGTGCTCGCCTCAGAAGAAGATAGCGCCAGTGAGGCATACAGCATAACCTGCAACATTCTGGGTATGATCAGTACGCAGCTTCGGCAGAGCGAAGTCGAATTCTACGTCGTAGTAATCCCAAGCATTTTTCAGGTTAGAGATGACTATTTTGAAAAGATCGAGAGCTTTGGATTGTCCCAGGCGGATCGCTTCAAACCGAATGAGTTGCTTGGGAGATGCGGCGAGGCAATGAGCTTTCCTGTATTTGATCTCGCTCCTTTTCTGGTCGTTGCTGAGAACAAACACACGCAACCTTACATGTACTATCCGCAAGAGCACCATTGGACAATTGCAGGTAACAAGTTCGTGGCAGATCTGATTTTTGACGAACTGAAAACGAGATCGATCGCCATACGTCAATCTGATAGCGCGCCCCTGAGAACGCGATAGATGCAAACAATGAGGACTTCTTATCTCAAAGCGGTAGGGACTGGTCGCAATTCTCCGACTATTACATCGATGGAAAAACCGATGTATTTATCCATCCGCAGCCGCGCAATCTTTTGAGTCTCGCCGTTAATCTGGGAGCCAGATCTTGAAAGCAACAAAATTTTCACTCATAGCAGCCGGTTTATTAATTCTGCCCTCAGTATCGGCGCTCGCCCAGCCGCGCAACGCGGAAACGGTCGAATGGCCATACTACGGCGCGAATTCCTACGCGCAGCATTACTCCCCGCTCAATCAGATCGACGCATCGAACGTGCAGGATCTCCGAGTCGTATGGCGTTGGAGCGCGGCCAACTTCGGCCCCCGTCCCGAGGCTCGAGGCCAGGTCACACCGCTGATGGTCGGCGGTGTGCTCTACGCGACCGCCGGCACGACGCGAAACATTGTCGCGATCGATGCGCGAAGCGGTCAGACACTATGGATGTGGAATCCGGATGAGGGCGAGCGGTTCGACGCCGCACCGAGAAAGATGTCCGGACGCGGTGTCGCCTATTGGGATGATCGCGGTAACGACCGACGCATCATTACCGTCACGCCGGGTTTTCATCTCGCAGCGCTCGATGCCGATACCGGGCGTCCGATAGAGTCCTTCGGCGACGATGGCATCGTCGACATGTATCAGTTTCTGCGTGGACCGAGCGACAACATCATCATCGGCTCCACTTCGCCGCCAATGGTCGTCAATGACGTCATCATTGTTGGGCCGGCTCACGGCGTTGGCGCACGACCGAATTCTAAAGCTCAAACCAACGGCGACGTCCGCGGTTTTGACGTCCGGACCGGCGAATTGCTCTGGACGTTTCACACGATTCCGATGCGGGGTGAATTCGGTTACGAGACCTGGCTCGAAGGCTCGGCGGAATACACCGGCAACGCCGGCGCCTGGGGCCCGTTGTCGGCGGACCCGGAACTCGGTCTCGTCTACCTGCCGGTCGAAACGCCGACCGGTGATTTCTACGGCGGTCCGCGGCCTGGCAACGGCTTGTTCGGCACGAGCCTGGTCGCAGTAGACATCGAGACCGGCGAACGCGCCTGGCACTTCCAGCTGATCCATCACGACATCTGGGATTGGGATATCCCGACTGCGCCAATCTTGATTGACGTAACCGTCGACGGGCGACCGGTCAAGGCAGTCGTCCAACCCACCAAACAGGCATTTGCCTATGCCTTCGATCGCGAGACCGGCGAGCCGATCTGGCCGATAGAGGAAGTCGCAGTCCCGCGTTCCGATGTGCCCGGCGAATGGACCTCGCCGACGCAGCCCATACCAACCAAACCCGCGGCTTATGACCGGCAGGGATTTACCGAAGATGACGTCATCGATTTCACGCCCGAAATCAGGGCGGCGGCGCTCGCCGAACTCGATGGGCTTCGTCTCGGCCCAATTTACACGCCCGCATCATTGACTGACGCCAGCGACGGCACACGCGGCACATTGATGTTGCCGAACTATGGCGGCGGAACCAATTGGGAAGGCGGCGCTGCGGATCCCGTCACCGGCATGGTCTACATCCCGTCGAATACCAGCCCGGCAATTGCGGCAGTCAGGCAAGATTCGGGCACCGACGTTGGCTACGTCTTTGCCGGCGGACAAGTGCCGCAGCCCCTCGGCCTGCCACTGGCAAAGCCGCCGTGGAGCCGCATTACAGCCATCGACATGAACACCGGAGAGCACGCCTGGATGGTAGCCAATGGGCCGACACCCGAAGCGATTGCCAGTAACCCGGCACTCGAAGGCATCGACATTCCGGCAACCGGCGGCTTTAACCGCGCAATGCTAATGGTTACGGAATCCTTACTTTTTGCCGGCGAAGGGTGGAACGGAAATCGTGTCATGCGAGCACTCGACAAGGCGACCGGCGAAACGATTGCCGAAATTGAATTGCCCGGCGCGACCGGGGCGAAACCGATGACTTATATGCTCGATGGGCAGCAGTACATCGTGGTATCGATCGGGCAACCCGGTACGGCCGAGTTGATTGCGCTCGCGCTGCCGTAATCCAACCAGGCGAACCCAACTGAACAGGGACAGAAACATGCAGATAATGATCAAGAAACCCGAACTCAATCGAAGAAAACTGCTGGCCATTCTCGCGGCGTCACCCGTGCTTGCCAGCCACGCTGCTCGAGCGCTTGAGCCCGGGATTCGGCAGGGCCGGCTGAAACAAAGTGTGATGCCTCAGGTCTGGGGCAATTTAGGCTTGGGCATCGAAGAAAGATGCGAAGTACTGGCTGCGCTGGGATTTGCCGGAATGGATTTACCGCAGCCCGGTCAGATTTCTGTCTTGCAGGACCACGATCTGACGCCGACGATGATGACCGGCACCGGAACGGGATTCGCCGACGGGTTGATCCGACGCGAACTGCACGATCAGATCGAGGAAGCCACTCACGCGGGAATCGACATGTGTGCCGAGGGCGGCTGCCCGAACCTGATCGCCCTGCCCGGCGAACGGCGCGGTATGTCACGAGAAGAAGGCGCCGACCATGCCGTAGAAATTCTGTCGCGGGTTGCGCCCTATGCTGAAGAAAAAGGCGTGAACGTCTGCATGGAGATTACAAACTCGAAAGTCGAAGCAGACAACCGAACCGACCAGGTGTTCGATGATATTCATTGGGGATTCGACGTCTGCAGGCGTACCGGCTCGCCGAACATCACCGTCGTATACGACATCTACCACGTGCAGATCGCGAACGGCGACATTGTCCGCACGATGCGCGACAACCTGGACTTGATCAGCCACGCGCATGTCGCTGGCGTTCCCTCGCGTGCAGAAATTGACCGTAGCGAACTCGACTATCGCTACATCGCACGCGAAATCGCGGACATGGGCTACGACGGATTCGTATCGCTGGAGTACAACCCCAGCCCGGACCGAAATCCTTTGATCAGCCTGGCGGTCGGCTACGACATACTGACCGTGTAGCAGTGAAATCGAGAAGCGCCCGGATGCGGATGGAAGCGAGCGAAAGTTTGCTAATCCGCCAGCGATAGTTCGGCATGAGGTTATCGCGCGGCCTCATCGCTTTACTGCTGATATCGATAATTATTCATGCAGCCTTGCTGGCCCTTCTTCCTGGCGATGGAACCTGGGTCGAGGCCGTCTATGCCCGCCATGTCTATCCCGCCATTGGCCCGGTGGTCGCTTATCTGCCTGCCCAGGTTCCGTTTTCTGTGGCAGGTGTCGGCATTATTCTGATTCTGATTTGGGTTCCCAGCTATCTGATTCTGAACATTGTTCGCTGGCGGCGCGGACGTCTTGGCATCCTAAGAGCCGGCGAGCGCACTTTGGCCGCCTGGTTGATCGTCGGCGCCTTTTTGTTCCACGGCTTCTATCTTTTCTGGGGATATAACTACTTACGCCCCCCGCTGGAACAGCGACTCGGGCTTGTTGACACAGACCAATCAATCGAGAGCAGAAACGAGACTTCGCGGATCATGGTGCAACGAGCCCTCGACGCGATCGTACCGATGCCGAACTGGGACCGCGATGAACTCAACGCAATCGTAGATATCGCAATCGAAAGAGCCGTGCGCAATCTGGAGGGACGGGCGACTCCCGTGGTTAGCCCGTTGAAGGATGATCTAAGCACCGGCTTGCTTGCCTGGGTAGGGACACGGGGAGTTGTCTCCCCGCTGACGCATGAGGCCCATGTCGACTTCGACTTGCCCGCGTTCAGACGGCCTTTCACGGCAGCCCACGAGAAGGCACATCTGGCCGGCTTCGCTCGCGAACGCGATGCGCATTTCGTAGCCTGGTACGCACTGACAAATTCTGATGATCATCGCCTGCGCTTCGCCGGGCATTTCGGGGTCGTAAGCTACTTCAGGAATTCCGAGACAAACGAAATGATGGAGCTGCTCAGGCCTTATTTCCTGGCCGAAGCGGCCTACCACGCGAGCAGGATCTCGCGATCCGTCCAACGACAGCAACAGCGAGTCCAGCGAGTTTACTTGAGAGCCAACCGCATGGAGGCTGGACTGGGAGACTATGCGCGGGTATCAGACCTTATTCACGCGTGGACTCAACAGAGGGAACTAAATACCCGTAGCGTTGAATGATTTGAGCCGCCTCAGGCGTTTTTAGGAACTCGAGAAACGCATGCGCTGCCGAATTCTCGGCGGCTCTTTGAAGCAAAATTACGTCCTGACGAATCGGACTGTAAAGCTCACGAGGAACGACTCTATACGACGCGGCGCCCTCGTAGACCAGCGCCTGAGACAGCGCGACAAGACCCAACTGTGCGTTGCCCGTTTCGATCATCGCGAATGTCTGGGCTACATTTTGGCCCCTGACGATTCGGGATTCCAGCAACTGCCACGCGCCGAGATTCTCCAAAGCCTGCTCAGCGGCGGCGCCGTAAGGCGCTACCGCCGGCTCCGCGATTGCGAACCAACGAAACTCGTTTTCAAGCAGCGATTCTAGAGATTCCTCACCAATACGCTCCGGATCGCCTGACCAGAGCGCTAACCGTCCAATTGCATAAGTGAATACGGACGATGGATCGCCGAGACCTGTCTCGGCCAACAAACGCGGGCGGTCCTGATCGGCGGCGAGCAGTATGTCGTAGGGCGCACCGTTAACGATCTGTGCATACAGTTGGCCAGTGGCGCCGGACGTAAGAACGACTTGATGATCGCTGCTTGCTTCGAACTCAGACTCGAGCGCACGCGACGGAATCAGAAAGTTAGTCGCAACCGCGACTGTCAATTCCTCTGCGTGTACAGGCGCGAGTGCTGCTCCGGTCAAGAGCAGGGCAAACGCAACACTGAAGCGCATCAGCCAGCTGTTACGCGAGGCGATATCAGTACTGAAATCGCATTCCCCGCTCGGGGAATTGGTAACCCTGCCCGAAACGGTCGCTGCCGTTTGAGCAAATGCTGAAACGACCCCAACCATTAAGAACAGAAGGCAACCTGATTTTTTCACTGTCTTCGCCTCAACTGTGGCAGCGGTTTCTAGCGACCCGGATCGGCACCTTGGATGCGTTATGCTTACTTAAAAGACTATAGGTGGATTGGGAAACGGGGACCCTTAAGAAATATGAACGCAAACGCTTCGAGACGATCGTTTATGCAATTCCTGGCTGCGAGTCCAGCTTTCTATGCCGCGAATACCGCATTTGGCCAGGACTTACCCGCGAATTACTCCCCGCAAGCCGTTTCCGCGGCCAGCGAGGCAATTAACGTTTTCGACTTGCACGAAGTCGCGAAGCTCACGCTGATGCCGGGTCATTACACCTACATGGCACTCGGTACTGATAGCGGCGGGACACTTCGTGCAAACCGCGAAGGTTTCGAGCAATTCAAACTGCGCGTGCGGCGTCTGGTCGATGGGTCGAATATCGATACCTCGATCGAGCTGTTTAATGAGCAATATCCGCTGCCAATCCTGATTGCACCCTGCGGCGCTCAAAGAGCCTTTCACCCGGAGGGCGAGTTGGCCGTGGCGAGAGCAGCGCGCAGCCGAGGCGTCGAGCAAATCCTTTCGACCGTGAGCTCGTCAACGATAGAAGACGTCAATGAGGCGCGCGGCAGACCGGTCTGGTTTCAGCTCTACACGAGTCCCGACTGGGATGAAACTCAGGAGCGAGTTAAGCGCGCAGAGAATGCCGGCTGCCCGGTGCTGGCACTGACCGTCGACCTGCCTGCCAGCAACCGTGAACTACTGGCAAGGCATCGCCGGGACACGAATCCGGAATGCCAGGCCTGTCATGCCGCCGATGCGGGGGTCATTCCGCCGCTGCCGATGGTTGGCTCCGGTCAGATAAGCACTTCATTCCTTAACTGGACCTACGTCGATCGATTGCGGGATTCGACTTCGATGAAACTGCTGCTTAAGGGCATCGTCACCGCAGAGGACGCCAACCTTGCCGTCGATCACGGCGTCGATGGAATAATCGTCTCGAACCACGGCGGCAGGTCCGAAGACAGCGGGCGCGGCACGATCGAATGTCTCCCTGAAGTCGTAGAAGCAGTAAACGGGCGCGTTCCCGTGATCATCGACAGCGGTTTCAGGCGCGGCACGGATATTTTTAAAGCCCTTGCAATTGGCGCGGACGCCATCGCTATCGGTAAACCCTATCTGTGGGGTCTCGGCTCTTTCGGGCAGGCAGGCGTCGAGACTGTGCTCGACATTCTGGCGCGCGAACTAGAAATCGTAATGCGCCAAGCCGGTACGCCACGGATCGCGGACATCAATCGAAACCATATCGTTTGAGCGCAAAACCAGCGGACGCAGAATTCTCGGCCAAGTCTCTAGGAGCCGCCGGCGCAGCATAGGCCGCACCGGCATTGTGGATTGTCTAGAACTCTCTGGACACCGACATGAAGGCGGCACGGCCAAGGAGATCGTACTGAGTCCCGCTGATCGGGATATTGCCGAATCGGAAATCCGCGTCGGTGGAAACGAAAGGCGGGTCCTCATCGGTAACGTTGCTAAGACCAAAAATTACCGTTGTCGCCGGGCCTTCCCAGCGAGCGGAAAGATCGTGATAGCGAATCGACGGAGTCGTTACGATTCGTTGCGCATCCGGGAGCCCGAAGTACGTGATGGACGGATCAGCAAAAACCGAGTTATCCATGCCGTTGACGAAGTCAACGAACCAGTTGAACGTCCAGTCATTGCGCTCTATCGCGAAACGCAGGTTTGAGCTGAACGTTGGTTCGCCGATCGAGTCGTTGAAATCATTCGTTTCGAACCCCGACGCAATGTTCGGGTCGAACAGGTCGACGACATCTTCAAGCGTATAGGTTCCCTCAGCCTCGACCAGGAACGTGCCAAAATCGAAATCGCGCTCGTAACGCACTGTGAGGTCCCAGCCTTCGGACACCTGGTTG
>Ga0224508_10000586_pt1 | contig 35424 bp, 32 predicted proteins | sample SF_Jan12_sed_USG_4_FD_170157 | JGI IMG/M metagenome (GOLD analysis project Ga0224508, IMG submission 170157) | Sediment microbial communities from San Francisco Bay, California, United States - SF_Jan12_sed_USGS_21 | ecosystem: Environmental > Aquatic > Marine > Sediment | place: USA...
AAAAGAAAAGTTTATCTTACGCGAAGATCCCATCTTTCTGCGCCTGGCGTCAGCGCCCCACGCGGTGCTTATCCAGCCATGATTGCCATGATGTTTGAAGTGTGGCCGAAAACGGAACACAAACAAGACTACCTGGATGAAGCAGCCAAACTCAGAGCGTTAGTTGAAAACATCGATGGGTTTATCTCAATTGAACGTTTCGAGAGTCTGTACGAACCGGGCAAAATCTTATCGCTTGGTTTCTTTCGTGATGAAGAAGCGGTTAAGGCATGGCGCAATACTCCGGAACATCGTACAGCGCAAACACTGGGACGAAACGAGTACTTTGCTGACTACCGATTGCGTATCGCCGATGTCACGCGCGATTACAGCATGCAGGACCGAGATCAAACGCCGCAGGATAGTAAAAATCTACACGGGTGATCAGCTTGGCGTTTTCCATTTCGCTTCATCAAAATCCTGAACACGTGTGCCTATCGATTTAGGCCTGAATCAAACAATGTCCAAGACCGCTTATCGTTCGATTACAAAGGAATACGCTCTTCTTTTCCTGCTTGCCCTCCTATGGGGTGGTTCTTACTCGTTGATTAAGATTGCATTGGAATCATTTCCACCAATTACATTGATGGCGCTCAGAGTCTCTATTGCGGCGCCGATATTGTCGGCGATTGCCTCGCAACAAGACTATTCTTTTCCAACAGACCAAAAAAACGTGGGCGGCACTGCTCGTTCAGGCGTTCTTTAACAGTATCGGTGCCTGGACTGTTCTTGCATGGGGACAACAGTTTGTCGATAGCGGTTTGGCTCGGGTTTTGAACTCAACGTCGCCGGTCTTTGTATTTTTCATGACGCTGTTATGGACACGTCATGAATCTGTCGACATTGCAAAGTTCGTTGGGGCGATGCTGGGTCTAGCTGGGGTTATTCTGCTGATGGGCGTTGATGCCTTGGAGGGTCTTGGGCGGGAGGTGCTGGCTCAGCTTGCCATATTGCTGAGTGCGTTACTCTATGCATGTGCGGCTGTTTATGGACGCCGCTTTGCAGCGTTACCGTCGGCGATCTCGGCCGCTGGCACCATGATCTGGGCTTCGATCTGGCTAATACCAATCGCCTGTTTTATTGATCAGCCTTGGCGACTTCATATTGAACATTCCGCGCTGTTAGCAGCACTCGCGCTGTCGGTCTTCTCAACAGCCGGTGCATTGCTAATTTATTTCAGGTTAGTAAAGACGATTGGATCGATAGGCGTTGCCAGCCAAAGCTATCTAAGATCAGCGGTTGCTGTACTGGTTGGTATTGCCGTGTTGGGAGAATCCTTTTCCTGGTCACTCGCATGTGGCGTTATTGCGGTGCTCACCGGGATGTACTTTCTTAACGGCGGACTGATGGCGTTTCGAAAGCGGGCCTGAAAGTACGTCGAGTAGCAATCTGCAGCTTTCGGCCATTAACTATAATTGTTCTAACCATATTTAGTGGGCATCCTGTTCAAGAAAAGATTGCAGTTGCGGTGTGCGGCGACCGTCTTTGGTCCAGGTGATGGGGAAATGGCTTTCATCCATTTCGTTGTCGCCCATTCGTTTGTAGCGACCGTATATTTTTCCGGTGCCTTGTCCCAGGTGTTCGGGTACGTATTGTGTTTCTGACGACATGCAATGCACGACGAGTGAGCGGCGTGGATTGTCGCTGTCGTTAAACCCTGAGCCGTGCCAGGCCCAACCATGATGAAATGAACCAGCGCCGCGTGGAACAACAATGGGAACAATTTCGGGTGTTTTACCAATCTTCACCGCTGCTGCTTCCATTTCTTTGCGATAATGTTCCGGACCATGAAACTCGGATGCGGGTGGAAATCGGCCCCAGCGATGGGAACCTTTGACCACTTCCATGGTGCCACCTTCAGCCGTCGTGTCATCCAACGCGATCCAGCAACTGAGTAGCTCCTGGGGAGATAACCATTCAAGATAAGAATTATCCTGGTGAAAGCCAAGCGGCCGTGCTCCAGGCGGCTTCCAAAGCACGTTATCCACCATGACCCGCGCACCCGGCCAACCCGCTAATGTCGCGCATGCACGACCAATATCTTCGCGCAGCACTACATTGGCAATAATTTTATCGCCCTTCCAACCATTGCATATTTGACGAGTGAGTTCCGCTGAGTCCCTCCCTTCTTGCCAGTTAACCTCATCCGGCAACACACCGGATGTGAATTCACCACGAAATATAGACTCGTAGCGTGCCGCGACTTGTTGCACGATGTCATCGTCGACGAGTTTGTCGACGATCAAGAAACCATCTTCGTTGAACTGTGAAACTTGTTCTTTGGTGAGTTCAATCATTGTCAAAATTTCCGGATACAATTCTTACGATAAACAATCAGACAGTATTGATTTTACGACTTCGTCGCCAGTCCCTTCGGCTAACACCATATGTGGCAATGAATCACTGTCCAATAACTAAGCCTGATCTTTGCCTTTAAGTCGCGATTCGATGCCGTGATATGGGTCATTGTAAAAGTTGAGGCATTGAAGTCAATTAATACAAAGTCGGGTTACTCAGATATTGTCGTGTTATTCTACGCGCGGAATTTGGTGGTATAAATCGTGAAATAATCGGGAGAAACACCGTCTAGTGCCAATATTATTAAATGCAACGACTAAAACACTGGTTGACTTTCTGAACGAACAATTAATTAGTGATGCGGAAATCGGTGCTAAATTTCGGTCTGGTGAATTAGTCGCCTCCCCGGAGACACCACAGGCCATGCGTGGCCGGCAACAAGGTATTTCCGTATGGCTTTACCGCATCAACCCCAGCACCCAGACACGCCGTTCACCGACACTGGTGGCGGGTAATATCGCCTCAACCATGCTTGCCCTCTACTATCTTGTGACGCCCATCGTCGATCACGATGATTCAGGTCATGGCCCTATTCTCGAGCAGTACCTGCTTAGCGCCGTTATGCAAGCGTTACATGGAAATCAAGTCATAACCGGGGAGCAGTTACGCGGTGAACTCAGTGGTAAAAGCGCAGGTGTTTCAATCCGGCAAGAGCCACTGACGTTAGATGAGTTAAGCCGTGTCTGGCATAATCTGGATACACCGTTTACCTTGTCCGCATCTTATGAAGTCAGCCTCGTCCCTGTAAATAACTCCTAACAAACGAATGAATTGAAGTAGATAGTATGGATGAACGGTGAATCATTCCTGCTGTTGTAATATTCGTCTGGTGATATGACACACCGCATTGATATTTGATTTGTCACCTGCTGTTCGAACGAACACAAAGGGCGACAATAAACCGTATTGTGCGCGATAATTGAAGATATAAAGTTTCACGCAGGAATTCCTCTGATGTCCGTTTCCAATAAACCAAAGAAAGTCACGCTCAACACCTTAAGCAATCTTAAAAAAACCGGTGAGAAGTTTGCAAGCCTCACTGCCTACGACTATTGCGAAGCGCATGCTCAGAGTAGTAACGGAGTTGAAGTTATTCTCGTCGGCGATTCTCTGGGCATGGTCGTACAAGGCCATGACAGCAGTCTGCCGGTAACAATTGAAGATGTCGCTTATCATGTACGTTGCGTACGGCGTGGTAATCAAGGTGCATTATTGATGGCGGATCTGCCCTTCATGAGTTATTACTCGGAAATGAAAACTCTGGAAAATGCAGCGGTGTTAATGCGCGATGGTGCGCACATGGTAAAACTCGAAGGCGGTGCATGGTTAGCGGAATCGACACGCTTGTTATCAGAACGCGGCATTCCGGTTTGCGCACACATGGGTTTAACACCGCAATCGATAAATCACTTGGGCGGTTATCGTGTGCAAGGACGTGACCCGGAAAAGGCGCAAGCCATGATTGATGAAGGATTAATTCTGCAGGATGCCGGCGCCAGCATTATTTTATTGGAGTGTGTGCCCGTTGAACTGGGGCAACGAATTACCGAAAAACTCGATGTTCCCGTTATCGGCATTGGTGCCGGACCGCATACCGACGGCCAGATTATGGTTATTCAAGATATGTTGGGCATGTTTCCAAGTAAACCGGCAAAATTTGTGAAAAATTTTCTGACGGACAGCCAAGATGGAATTCAAGGAGCTATTCGCGCGTATGCTAAAGCCGTGAAAGATGGTTCATTCCCGGCACCGGAACATTGTTATACGTGACGTTGGGGCGTTCAGCTAACAGCTATCAGCGGTCAGTTTTATTGACATTTTCTTATCTGATTGCTGAGAGCTGAAAGCCGACAGCTTATCAATCCCGCCTCGCTAAAAGATCAATTTCCACCAGCGCATCGCGCGCCAGTGCTGTAACACCGATGCATGTTCGCGCAGGTAATCGACCAGCGGGAAAATACGCAACATAGGTCTCATTCATTGCTGCGTAGTCGCGTTTAAATTCAGTCAAGTAGATGCGTGCTTGTACAACATGGTTTAAATCTATCGCCATGCCTTGAAGGACAATAATCAGATTATCCATTACCCGTTTTGTCTGATTGACAATCCCCTCGGGCAAGGGTTTGTTGTCATCATCAGGATCGGTGGGCATCTGCCCGGTTACAAATATCCAACCTTCCGTTTCAACCGCATGACTGAACGGCGCCACCGGAGTCGGTGCGGCGTCTATCATATGAAATACGGGTGGTGTCACGGAGTTCCGGCCCCGTCAAGCATCAATCATTCACTGCCCGTACCCGAACATACGAACCGGGTCCTTCTTCCAATACTTTTAATTTACCCTTTCCTGGAACACGCGCGGCGATCGGCTCGCCGGCATATTTCGATACCCACTTATCCCAATCCGTCCACCACGATCCCGCCGTTTCCGTTGCCCCTTGCAACCACTCCCTTGCATCGCCAACTGTCGCCGGTTTTTTAGTATTACTCCAATAACAATACTTGTTGGCGACCGGTGGATTGACAACACCGGCGATATGGCCGGAACCGCCTAGTACAAAACGCACCGGACCGGACAAATATTTGGCGCCGGTGAATGTCGATTGCCAGGGTGCGATGTGATCTTCGCGGGTCGAAAGAAAATAGCTTGGCGTTTTTACCAGGCCTAAATCGATGGGAATGCTATCGATCTCAATGCCGCCGGGTTGCACCAGCTTGTTTTCCATATACATCTCGCGTAAGTAATAACTGTGCATTTTCGCGGGCATACGGGTGGAATCCGAATTCCAGTACAACAAGTCGAATGCCAGTGGCTCTTTACCCAGCAAATAATTGTTGATGACGAAAGACCAGATTAGATCGTTGGAACGCAACATATTAAACGTTGTCGCCATACTCGATCCCTCCAAATAGCCTTTTTCCTCCATTTGCTTTTCCAGGCCGGATACTTGAGCCTCATCGATAAAGACACCCAGCTCGCCGGGATCTGAAAAATCGATCATACTGGTAAAAAAGGTCGCGCTTTTTACGCGTTTTTGGTTTTTTGCGGCGAGATAACCCAAAGTCGCCGCGAGCAAGGTGCCACCCAGACAATAGCCGATGGCATTGACTTGCTTTTCGCCAGTCGCCGCCTCGATCGCATCCAGGGCAGCCAGCGGACCTTCCAACATATAATTCTCAAATTCCACATGCGACAATTTTTCATCCGGGTTAACCCAGGATATGACAAACACCGTATGTCCTTTATCCACCGCCCATTTAATAAAGGAATTTTTCGGCCGCAGATCGAGTATGTAATACTTGTTAATCCATGGCGGCATAATTAGCAGCGGTGTCTTACGGTTTTTTTCCGTACTCGGCGTAAACTGCAGCAGTTGCATCAAGTCGTTTTCAAAAATGACTTTGCCGGGTGTTGTGGCCACGTTGACACCCAATTCGAATGCTTCGGTGTCAGTCATTTTTACCTGCAAATTGCCTTTACCCCGCTCCATGTCGTCAAGCATATTGTGAAATCCGTTCACCAGGTTTTCGCCGTGTGAACTGATGGTCTCGCGTAATACTTCAGGATTGGTCGCGGCGAAATTGGTCGGCGACAACGCGTCAATAAACTGGCGCGTATAAAAATTCACTTTAGTAGCGGTTTTGTCGTCAAGCCCGTTAGTCGATTCCAGCGACGACAAGATATAACGCGAAGCCAACAGGTACGATTGTTTTACAAAGTCGAATACCCCATTGTCCTGCCAGTCATCGTCCTTAAACCGGCGGTCGTCTTTCGCAGGCTCGATGACAGCGTCGCTTTCCATGCCCAGCATTTGTTTTGTGGTGTGGTGCCATAGCTTCATCGAGTCCTGCCAAAACTGCATTTGTGCCTGGGTGATGGCCACAGGATCAAACTTCATTTCGGTCATGGCCTTGGTAAAAGTATCGACCACACCGAGTGGGTCCAGACTCGCACCGTTATTGTTTGATTGATGTTCGATGAATTCTGTAGCGAGTTTTTGCGAGCGTTCCGCTACATCCGCCATAGTTTTAGTCAAGTCGTCCAGATCAACAACAGCATTGTTAGTATTGTTCATTGGTGAGTAAGCCTTCTATGTTGCAGTGCAACATAATTTACCCGAATTGGCGTAATAAAACAATCGATAAAGCCATAGAAAACGCCTAAACCATCACGGAATACGGCTCACGGCGGGGTACTTTGAGTAAGGCCTCCCCTTCAATCACCCTCTTTTCGCCCACATTACAGCTCGTTTCCAGTATCACCCGGTTCTTGTCCGGTAGTAATTCGCGCACGGTCACGCGGGCAAAAACCGTATCTCCCGCGCGCACTGGTGCAAGAAACTTCAATGACTGACTCATATACATGCTCCCCGGACCCGGCAATTTCGTACCAACCAGCGTCGATATCAGACTGGCGGTAAGCATGCCATGGGCGACACGACCGCCGAATGCAGTCGTACTTGCGAATTCCTCATCCAGGTGGACGGGATTGGTGTCACCCGAAACGCCGCCAAACAGAAGAATGTCCGCATCCGTGATTGTTTTGCTGAAAACGGCGGTCATACCGATTTTTAAATCTTCGAAATAATAGCCATGCAGTTCATCCATTCGACAACTCCGGTAAGGAATGTATTGGCAGTGCGTCGCAACGCGCACTAAAATCAAAACACCTGAATTTAATAAACGATTATACGAAAAGAATTGACCTCATATGACTTCAAATAAAGCAAAGCCTGCCGATCTATATAACCAAGGACTGGAAAAATGCGCCGCTAATTATGTGCCGCTATCTCCAATATCCTTTCTCGCACGTGCGGCGCGTGTGTTTCCACAAAAGATGTCCGTCGTCCACGGTGAGCAACGCTTTAATTGGGGGCAGACTTATTCACGCTGCCGGCAACTCGCTTCGGCGTTAGCACAAAACGGCATCGGCAAAGACGATACGGTTGCGGTGATGGCGCCCAATGTGCCCGCTATTTATGAAGCGCATTTCGGCGTACCCATGTGTGGTGCGGTGCTGAATACGATTAACACACGCCTGGACGCGGACACCGTCGCTTTTATCCTGCGACACGGCGAAGCCAGGGTGTTGTTAACCGACACTGAATTTGCCGATGTGATCGAACAGGCGTTAACTAAGTTAGACGACAAACCCCTGGTGATTGATATTACCGACGCTGCTTTACCCGACGGTCGTTGCCTGGGTGACACAGACTACGAATCGTTTATTGCCAAAGGCGATCCGGATTTTGCATGGGCAATCACGGAAGACGAATGGGAAGCGATCTCGCTCAACTACACATCCGGCACCACGGGCAATCCAAAGGGCGTGGTCTATCATCATCGTGGTGCATATCTGAACGCCATGAGCAACGCCATCGGCTGGGGCATGCAACGTCATCCCGTTTACCTGTGGACGCTGCCCATGTTTCATTGCAATGGCTGGTGTTTTCCCTGGACATTAGCGGCAATGGCAGGCACCAGTGTTTGCTTACGCAAAGTGGAGGCAGGAGCAATTTTCAATGCTATCGCCGATCAAGGTGTGACGCATTTTTGTTGCGCACCTATCGTGCTTAACTTTATTATCAACGCTAAACCAGAAGAACGGCGTGATTTTCAACACACGGTAGAAGTCATGACCGCCGCCGCACCACCACCCGCGTCCGTGCTGGCGGCGATGGAAGAAAGTGGATTTCACATGACCCACGTTTATGGTTTAACCGAAACCTATGGCCCCGCCGTCATTTGTGAATGGCATGATGAATGGGATGAACTTTCACGTGATGACAAGGCCGCGAAAAAATCCCGTCAAGGCGTTCCTTATCATGTACTGGAAGACTTGACACTCATGGAGGCGGACACAATGCAGGTTCGACCCGCCGATGGTGAGAGCATGGGCGAAGTCATGTTTCGCGGTAACATTGTCATGAAGGGTTATCTAAAAAACCCGAAGGCTACGCAAGATGCGTTTGCCGGTGGCTGGTTTCATTCCGGCGACCTCGGGGTCTTACACGACGATCAATATATACAACTGAAAGATAGATCAAAGGACATTATTATTTCCGGCGGTGAGAATATTTCATCCATCGAAGTCGAAGATGTTTTATATCGACACCCCAATATTTTAGAAGCGGCGGTCGTCGCACGCCCGGACGAGAAATGGGGAGAAACCCCGTGCGCCTTCGTTACCTTAAAAGAGGCCTGTGAACGGGTCAGCGAAAAAGACATTATCGAATTTTGTCGCGATCACATGGCACGTTTCAAAGCGCCAAAAACGGTGATATTCGGGCCGCTGCCTAAAACCTCAACGGGTAAAGTGCAAAAATTCAAACTGCGCGAGACAGCGAACAAGCTTTAACTACATTTGTGAGTGGATCAACACCATTCAACTGGATGCACCAGATAGGCTTCCGATATTCCTTTTAGCGAAACAGAACGTGGTTCGCCGAAGCGCAAATCGCCACGCGCTTCGGCGATTTCGCGCACAATGGGCGACACCAGTATTTCTCCACCGGCCGCTTGCGCCGCCACCCGTGCGGCAATATTGACATGACGTCCAAATAAATCACCGTCGTCATCGACAATGGCTTCGCCTAAATGAGCGCCGGCGCGCACACGAATATCGGCCAACGCTTCCGGTTCTTTGGCGGCATCGAGGCGGCGTTGAATTTCAATAAGCGCATCGATGGCATTGCGAGCCGATTCAAAGGTCAACATAAAACCGTCACCCTGGGACTTGATTTCCGTACCGCCAAATTTTTCCACTGAGTGACGTAATAACTGGTTGTGCGCGGACAACACTTCAAACCAACGTGCATCGCCCAAGGCCAACGCTTTTTCGGTTGAACCCTCGATATCCGAAAACACAATAGTCAGTGTACGATCTGGACTGCGTTTAGCCACCTGCACGGCCGCGCCGTGGGAGATTGAATCCGCTACCCGTTCGATTGACGAGCGTGCAGGTATCGGTGTGGGTACTTTTTTCGCGGCACGGCCAGATTCGGCTAGTTCGATTGTAGTATTTCCCAATTTAACAACGGCGCCAAGGGTTAAAACTTCAACACCATCAACATCACGCCCATCAATACTCGTGCCGTGCGTGCTACCCAGATCGCGAATCGTCACACCACCGTGAGCTGGCTTCAACTCGACATGTTGTCGCGAAACCTGTGGATCGTCGACCAGTAATCCGGACCCACTCCGACCTACCACTAACGGTTCAACCAACGCGATATGTAATGCCGTTCGACCGGGTTCGCAAATCAATACAACCGGTGCGTCTCCCAGGTCTAACATGACACCGGACTCTCGCCTTCACCGAGGTAACGTCGTTGTGCGTCTTTATCCCAAGCCGCACGGCGACATATCGATGCCTTATCCAGCAGATCCCATAGCTTCACCGATCCGTCCGCCTGTGAAGTCACAAACCACCCCGCATTATTGTCTGCGGCGACCTGCCACTGCGCCGCGCCTTCCACGCCAAGCACCGTTCCCAATTGTACGCCCAGTTCCCTGTCCCATAGACGTACCGTACCATCGCGGCTGGTACTGACCAACGTCATATCATCTTGCATGAATGCCACGTCCGTAGCGCCGCCAGGTTGTGGTGTCAATTCCCGTAGCACCTCACCCGATTCCACATTCCAGATTTTTAACACCTCGTCGGCATGCGCCGTTGCCAGTGATTTAGCATCATCTGACCATGCCAGACTCCAAATCGTGTTGTCATCTGCTACCCACTCTTTTTCTAACTTTCCAGTAGCACTAAGCCATATCTTTATCGTACCCACTCGATCAGCCACGGCCAGGCGCGAACCATCGGGCGATAACTGCAATTTAGTCACGCCACCTTTATGTTGCCCCATTGCCGAACCACTCGGCTCAAGTGAGTTTGTTTCTGAATTAATTTCCCACTGCATTACCTGACCATCAGAACCGCCGGTGAAAACAACATTTTTATCTGGATGAAACGCCAGCGAGGTGATCGCACCCGCATGAGCGCTGTCGTGCCGTGACAGCTCGTTTCCGTCTCCGTCCCAAATCACCAGCGCCCCTTTCGTATCAGCGGCAGCGAGGAGCGCGCTATCCGGTGAAAAATCGACCGCCCATATGCGGTTTGATGATAGTCGTAATGGCGCGAAGCGTGGTTTACTGGTTTGCGTGTCGACCATGCTTACCGCGCCTTCTCCATCTCCGACCGCTATCCATTGGCCATCCGGGCTGGCAGCTAAACCGTAGGCACCCGCATGTAATTGTAATAACTCACGATATGGCTTTTCATCGGTTTTTCGCCAACTGCGTACGACTTGATCCTGTCCTAAAGAAACCAACAGGGAGCCTTTGGTCTGCACGGCGCTATCCGTGATTTGAGAACTGTGATGCGCTAACGATGATGCCAGCAATTTTTGTTGTGCAATATCCCAAAAATGCAATCGTCCCTGTTCATCACCTGCAATCAAAATACCATTGGCATCAATTTGCACGCCGCGTAAATCTGAAGCAACACCGGCGAATGGTTCGGCAATTTTCTCACCAGTCTTTGTATCCCATAACCGTATCCGGCCATCGCTGCTACCGGTCGCGAACATCGAACTATCCGGATAAAACTCGACGTCCCATACATCGCTTTGGTGGGCGTTGTATTTTGGTATCACGACTTCTCGATCCGCCACCCCCCAACCCATGATATGACCGCGGCCGTTACTCGCTAGCAGAGTCTTGCCATCAGGACTAAACTTTACCGCGAGAAGATCCAACTCACTTTCAAACAACACCTCCGGTCTATCGGGGCGATTAATGTCGAATAGCCGTACAGCACCATCTTCAGATGCCGTAGCAAACTTATTTTTGTCTGGCGAAATGGCAACACTCCACAAAATACCCTTTAAGTCGACCAGTAACCTGGGCGGTGAAATAAATGACGGTTCGGAAAAATCCCAATCCATCACAGTACCATCCACTCCCGCGGACAACATCTGCCGCCCATCGGTTGAAAATACCAACTCCTCAATAGCACCTTTGTGTGCTTTGATAGCGCTGCCCAGGGGTGAGCCATCCACACTCCACATTTGCATAGTGCCGTCACGGTTGCCCGTAACCACTATATCTTCACTCGGATGCACTGTGACCGTTAACGCATCACCCACAACATGCGGCGAAGAAATCGGTGTATAGGGCGCACCGACCAATCCAACCGTTGCATCGACCAAAGCCATGCGTGCTTCCATGGGTGCCGTATCCGATCTGGCAATGACCTCGGCTGCTAGTGCCAAAGCCAGACGTGGATTTTCGTCCACCAAATCCGACGCCTGGGTAGCCAATGATTGGGATAGTCTTTGCGTGGCAGCTTGCTCGTTATCGCGCGCACGCTGCAGCGCTGAGTAAGCAATAACGGTTGAAATAATCGCTGCTATGGTTAAACCACTGAGAGCTGTAAACGCCAGTCGCCGGTTGCGCCTGCTACGCTTGTTTGCGGCCTTCTCCGTTTGCGTTCCCGCTTCAAGAAACTCAAGTTCAGTACGATTCAAATGTTGCTTGTGTTTTTGCGCCCATTCCATTGATGCAGCGAGAGACGTACCGCGATACAGCAAATCCGCGTTACGGTCCGTTTCTTCCCATTCTGCCGCAGCGCGTTCAATACGCTGATGCACACGTAACTCATCGCGCGATTGACTAATCCATTCCTGCAAACGCGGCCAGCTTGCAATAATCGCCTCGTGCGCCAATTGGATAACATTTCCATCAATGGTCAACAAACGCGCTTCCACCAGCCCTTCCGCGACACCTTGCATGATCTCAGGTTCAACATCAGCCTGTATTTCCGATACCGCGATGGGGCGCCGGGTATCGGGAACACCGTCACCAGGGCTAATCATGCGCAGCAACAAACGTTTAGCCGCATTGCGCTCGTTGTTATCAAACCGATCAGCCAATAGCGACTCAGCGCTTTGCCCGATTGCACCGGCAACACCGCCTGCTCCACGATAAGCATCCACGGACAGGCGTGACCCATTACGCCGGCGCCAGGTTTCCGCCATGGCATGGGATACCAACGGCAACGCGCCTGCTGTGGCACCGCCTTCCGCCAAAACAGTTTCGATTAACTCGTCGTCGAGTTGCAGTCCGGCACGCCGCGCCGGCTCCATGATAGCCTCGCGCAACTCCACCCGACTCATAGGTCCAACCAAAACCTGGTTGTCAGTAATCTTTTTTGCCAGCCATGGAAAACGCGAAGAGGCACCATAAAAGTCGGCACGAATGATAAGTATGAGACGAACACGACTTGCGGCAGGGTCGACAATCGACGCCAACAGATCCAGAAACTGATCACGCACTTCCTGTGAGTGATTAAAGGTGAACAATTCTTCGAATTGATCGATGCAAATTAGGACACCACCGGTCGCATCACTCATCTGGTCGGTCATGCGACGCCAACGCGAATCATCCGCTGAGCTGTATCCGCCACTACTGGACACACCCCGTATCGTGTCTAACGCTTTAGCAAGTTGATAATCCATTTCCTTCACCGGATCGGCTCCCGGTGTAAACAACACAACCGGCCAGCGATCGCTGTCAGGATACGCGCCGCCTTTTATCGCTGGAATCAATCCAGCCCGTATAAGTGACGATTTACCGCTACCCGATGCACCACCTATGACAAGTACACGATTAGTCTGCAAACGGGATACCAAATCGCGCACCATGGCGTCGCGGCCATAAAAACGACCAGCGTCACCTGGTTGGAACGCAGCCAGACCCTGGTAAGGACAAAGATCGGCACCATAACGCAAACCGGCTCGACTGCTGTCCTGATCGCTGCTTCCTATCGCCTTGATAACCGCGGCGTGCCACTCGCGAATATCGGAAAAGCGATCATGCATATTACGTGCAAGACCACGTTGAATGATCGGCGCCCAACGATCTTCCAGCGAACCCATCATGCGTTCGGGTTGCATGGTTTCAATCGGCGGTTCACCGGTCATCACCGCATACAAAACCGCAGTTGCTCCATACACATCAGTGGCGGGACCAATTTCTGCACGAGGGTCTAATTGTTCGGGCGCACGAAACCGCGGCGTACCCGCCGCTATCGTATGTTCGGCTTTGGAAAATTCGACGTCTTTGGCCAATCCAAGATCGCCAAGCAATATGCGCTCGTCATGTGCGATCAAGCCGGAACGCATTGCCGTAGCCACATCGCCCCGCACATTTGCGGTGCCGGAACTGATGGTCTCGATCAACAAATTGCGCGGTTTTACATCGCGATGCACGACACCCACTGTATGCAGGGCAGATAAGGAATCCGCCAGCGCATCGACTATCGCCTGCAAACTGACGTTGTCTACACCGGTGCTCGCGCGTGATTCAATCCGATCAGCGAGTGTTCCGCGTTCAGCCAGATCCATAACGAAAAAGGGCCGACCATCATCCAGTTCACCAATATCGTGCACAGTAATCAGATGATCACAACGCACGCGACGCAACAAACGTGCTTCCTCGATGAAACGTTGTCTTATATCAGTATCGACTGCCCAACTGGAATCGAGAATTTTTATAGCGACGGAATCACCGAGCGCTTCATCTTCAGCGCGAACGACGACACCGAACCCACCTTCCCCAAGGACGCTACCGGTGCGGTAGCGTCCAATTTGGTCGGGTAACTTTGAACTCACTTCATTGGCACGGTTTATAAACTACAGACTTTATCGTTGCGCGAACACGCGCACGAATTCCAAAAATCTGGATCGTTCACAATCCAACTGGCCAAATGACTACCTGTTTAATTTTAAGGGCATTGCAATACCCCCGACTAAAACGGTTAGAGGTGCGAACTTACATCCACGCATTGAACCGCGGACGCATCGAGAATCGCATGATCGCGATCTGCCGCTGTCACACATATTGTGGTTGACTCACCACGATTGGCCACGGACAAAGCACCGTCTGACACATACACCGGATAAATGTCTGTCGGCACCCAGTCGCCTTGGGTAAAACCTTTTGCTTCGGCGTCGCTGCTCACCTGTTCCGCGGTAAAGGTATCCCAGTAAACATGGATGTGATTACGCGATACATCAGGCAAAAAATTGGCTTCCCAGGTAATTTCCAATTCGTCACCGGATGGCGCGACATTGGCAATCTGGATGCTGCATCCGTCTGCTGGACATGCGTTGGCCACAGGGGTTTCGGCTTTCACCGCGGTCCCGCTTAATCCAGCCAGCAGCACAAATGCACTCAAAGATACAGTTACAAATCTTGATTTAGTCTCCATCACCAGTCTCCTAATCAGTTGAATGTTGTATTTTATTAAGAAAGTCTGATCAGTTTAATCGCGATGGGTATTTGCTGTCGATACCCTATTTAGATGATATTTATCCACTAACTATTGGATTGCGTTACTTTTTTGGGTTCAATATAACTGATAAACATACAAATCCGGGCGCTGGTCTTTGCCGCCGTCGGTAACCTGGGTTGCCCGATTCGCGGATACCTCATGCACATAGATGTTATGCCCATTAACTTCCGATTCGCCGACCAGCCAATCTTCTTTGTTTGACCAGGCCTGGTTATCAAATTTTTCTCCCGGTGGCGCGTCAATGATAAATCGCGTTTTACCCGTACTCCAATCTTGTAATGCCAATTTTTTATGCCCATCGAGAAGATTCGACACCCACTTGCCGCTGGGCGGCATTCCCGCGGAACAGCCATCTCCAAGACGACGTTTTTCGTTTGAACGCAGATCGAACCCGTAAACCCGAAAACCTCCGAACAACTCTTTTACCGTAACCGCAAGTTGTGCACCATTTTTTGTAATATCCAGTTCTTGAAATCGATGCCCTTTTACGACGGCATCGACTTTACGTGTCTTGATTGCTACGGAATAAATTACTTCACCATCAATAAACAAAACTTCTTCGCCATTGGGGTGATAGGCAACAGCTCGAGGTTTGTTTGCGGACACCAATATCTCAATATTGCCACCATCTGCGGTCATGCGCATAATCTTGCTTCCTTTAATGAAGGCAATATACTGACCATCCGGCGACCATCTGGGATAAAAAGCATCTTCAACTAATAATTCACTTTCGACACTTCCAATAACGGTTTTATAAATTTTATCGTCACGCTGATATACGACGGCGGCCTGCATACGTTGTGACAATTCCTCTACTGAACCCAATGAAATCGGTGGCGCTTGACCTGCTTGTTGCGCGACGACAAGAGATGCTGCCGGAACTGTCACAATAATAAGGACAATTCGAGCCACGCAAAAAATGTATGCTTTTCTGCTTATCATGATTTTTAGCGTCATAGACTCAACTAAACTCGACAAGGACATTTTCAACTAGTGTTGGTAGTGCATCGCAGTGGAGGTTAAACTTCGTTCATATGGGGTTTAAACATTTACAATAATAGTTTCAAACATAGTCAGTTAGATTGTGAAACCAACCAGCAAGTTACAACAAAGCGGTGCCAAAGGCGTGATCTCTGACCAATCACGGGGAGCCATTACAAAATATCGGGCCGTTTATATCGGTTCATCGAACTGGGCCTATTTTATCAAGTTTGAATTGCTCACCAGCTTACTCATAGGGTTTCCCGGCGCGCTCGGTTTGTGGTTGCGCAAAACACTCTATCCTTCGTTGTTTCGTCATTGTGGGAAAAATGTTGTGTTTGGTCGCAATGTTATCTTACGTCATCCGCAACGAATTTCCATCGGCGACAACTCGGTAATCGGCGACGATGTAACACTGGATGCCAAAGGTGAACAGGGTGAAGGCATTCGACTGGGCAATGGTGTATTCATAGGCAAAGGCACGTTGTTCTCAATGCTGGAAGGCACTATCGACATTGACGATGGCACCAGCATCGGCACGTATTGTCGTATCGGTGCGATGACCCATACGCGCATCGGTAAAAAAGTTCTTTTGGCTGCGTATGTTTATATCGTCGGCGCCGATCATGAGAGCACACGCATCGACATTCCCATTATCGATCAACCCAATTATTCCAAAGGCGGCGTCACTATTGGTGATGGTAGTTGGCTCGGAACGAAAGTCACCGTCATGGACGGGGTCGATATTGAAAACGACAGTATTATTGGTGCGCATGCCGTGGTAGCCGAAGACATCCCCGCCTACTCAATTGCTTTAGGCATTCCGGCGAAAGTAGTAAAAAACAGAAAAGACGAAACGACAACTGATAGTTAGCCGATAAACGTTATGACAGGCAGTAGTTTCTGACTAAATCGCATTAGCGTGCTAAATACCGGCAAACCCGCAATACTGAGTACTATCAAACCCATTAACGCGAATGTGCCGTACTGTGCATTAAGCTGGTGGTAGCGATAACCTAAATTTCCGGGCAAAAAATACGGCAGGATATAGTGTCCATCCAACGGCCCGAGAGGAATCAAATTGAATAACATCAATAACAAATTAATTTGGGCCAGGAATATCAACATCGTCTCTTGCGCATCACCCTGAAGGAACGAAATACTATTTAAGTGGCCCCAAACCAACACATTAATTGCAATCACGGCCAAAACCAGATTCATAAATGGCCCGGCAAATGCCACTACCGCACTGGCCCAGGGATGGCGCATTTTTCGCGGATTGATCGGTACGGGTTTGGCATAACCAAATCCCACCATAACCACCATAAGTAACCCAATAGGATCGATGTGGGAGAGTGGGTTTAGATTCAACCGGCCCATTTGTTCAGCCGTATCGTCGCCAAAATACTTCGCTGCCGCGGCATGCCCAAACTCATGGAACGTCAACGAAAAAATAATGGCAAACAGAATGATCGCAAACAACCCAACCTGACCGTTGCTCAATAAATAGATCATGATGAATTAAATTTACGGTGATTCTTCACATTCACAAGAATTATTGTCTTTACAGATTAGTTTGATTCACACCCTTGTCTATTATAGCTGTTAGCACAGACAAGAGTTATCAAAACTGTTGCAAAATCGCGACTCACCAAGTGCTCTATGTGGAGCCTTTGCAAACCAAGAGACTTCAGCGTGACAAAAGCACGACAACGAATTTCGTATCCACCCGGAAACCTCAATGAACTTCACTCTCCTCATTAGCTGGCACAAAAATTGCTGTACTTGGCTTGCAAGTTAACTCAAAGGAGACTGCGCAAATGTTGACTCGAAAATCAGTGTTACCCACATTAATCGCTCTGTTATTTAGCCTCGGACTGACAGCTTGTGATACACAAGCGCCGCAAAATATGGAAGGCACGGATGCGGGAGCGGTAGACCAGCAATCCGGTAGCGAGGGAACACAAACAGACCAACAGCAGTAACGTAAGGATGGCGTAGATCGTTGATGCCGGACAGCTGAGTCTGTCCGGCGTCAGCGTTTCCTTATCCGGCAAATGCCGGAGGTGGTTTTTGTGCTCAAATCAGTCGTATTTGCATTAAAGTATGCAAAATGCTAATCACGCCCAAAATCACTTGGTATTTCGACTTCATCTCGCCCTACGCCTATATTCAATGCGAGCAACTGAAGAGGCTTCCTCCGCAAGCGAAATTAATCGTTAAACCGGTTCTGTTTGCCGCGCTATTAAAACATTGGGGGCAACTCGGACCAGCCGAAATTGCGCCAAAGCGCGTGTTTATGTTTCAACACATCGCCTGGGAAGCTCAACAGAGAAATATCCAATTCAAACTTCCCCCTGCCCATCCATTTAACCCTCTTCCCGCCTTGCGACTTGCCATCGCGCTGCACAGCGAGTTCGATGCGGTAAAAAATATATTCAGACATATCTGGGCACAAGGAAACACGCCGGATGATCCCACCGCCATGTCGAAACTGGCGACTACACTTGGCGATGCGAATGCGATGGAAAGAACAAACCTTCAATCCGTTAAGGATCAACTAAAACAAAATACCGATGAAGCGATTGCAAATAATGTTTTTGGTGTGCCGACATTGACGGTCAACGGCAAAAACTTCTGGGGATCGGATTCGCTAAACTTTCTATTGGACTATTTGCAAAAACCCGACTTGTTTGACAATGACGCTATGCGCCGTGCGGAAACCATTCCGATAGGCCAGGAGCGCCGGCGTTAGTGTTTTTGGGTCGTCAGCGTGGTTGAAGTCTAATCGCCCCATCCAATCGAATAACATCGCCATTCAGCATTTCATTTTGAATGATATGCCCAACTAAACTGGCGTATTCTTCCGGTTGCCCGAACCGTTTCGGGAACGGCACCTGACTCGACAGACTTTCGCGCACTTCGTCAGACATACCCCGTAACATCGGTGTATCGATCAAACCCGGCGCGATAGTCATGACACGAATACCTTTACTGGCAAACTCCCGCGCACTTTGTATTGTCAGCGCTATCACACCACCTTTTGAGGCGCTATAAGCGGCCTGACCAATCTGTCCTTCGAATCCGGCGACCGATGCGGTATTAACAATGACACCACGTTCGCCGCTGTCACTCACTGAGTCGAGTTCAAACATTCCGGCCGCTGCTAAACGAATCATATTGAATGTGCCAACAAGATTGATGTCGATAACCCGTTTGAAATCTTCCAGCGGTATGGGGCCATCGCGGCCTACGGTACGCTGACCCGTCGCGATACCGGCGCAATTAACCAGCAATCGCGGCGAGCCTAAACTACTCACGACACTCTCCACCGCTTGTTCCGCACTGATGGCATCCGCCACATCACAGGCAAACGCCTCGCCACCGATTTCAGAGGCGACTTCATGCGCCGCGTCCACATTCAAATCCAATAACGCAACCGTGGCACCTTGTTGCGCCAGGTAACGCGCGGTTGCCTCACCCATACCTGAACCCGCACCCGTAACTATCGCCGTAATTCCTGCAATTTGCATCTCGCTACCTACTATCTCTTGGGAATTTGGATAGCTATACTACCAAAATCGTGTACAGCATATAGTTACTAACGCACTGCTATCGCCTGCGTTTCTTTTACCCAATTCCGACAAAAATTATCGAGGTGTTATCCGTGGAACGTGAATCGATGGAATTTGATGTTGTTATTGTCGGTGGCGGCCCGTCCGGGTTGTCGACGGCATGTCGTTTGATGCAACTGGCGCAGGAATCCGAACTGGAACTCAGCGTTGTGGTGCTGGAGAAAGGGTCAGAGATCGGCGCGCATATTCTTTCCGGTGCGGTGATCGAATCAACCGCGTTGGATGAATTATTTCCGGATTGGAAAGACAAAGGCGCACCGCTGAAAACGCCGGTCAGCGAAGACGAAGTGTATTTTTACACTGGAGCGGAAAAGGCCGTGAAGGTACCCAACTTCATGATTCCAAAACCCATGCACAATGATGGTAACTATATTGTGAGTCTCGGTAACATTACACGCTGGTTAGGCGAACAGGCTGAAGCATTGGGCGTCGAAATTTTTCCTGGGTTCCCCGCCGCACAGGTCTTGTACAACGAAGACGGCAGCGTGAAGGGCGTTATTACCGGCGATATGGGCATTTCCGCCAATGGCGAACAAAAAGACGCGTTCGAACCCGGCATGGAACTGCATGCAAAATACACGGTATTCGCTGAAGGTTGCCGCGGCCACCTTGGCAAACAACTTATCAATACGTTTGGACTGGATGCCGATAAATCACCACAACATTATGGTATCGGCTTGAAAGAACTATGGGAAATTGAACCGGAAAAACACAAACCAGGTTTAGTGGTGCACGGAACCGGCTGGCCATTATCCGAAAGCGGTGCTACCGGCGGCAGTTTCTTGTATCACCTGGAAGATAACCAGGTCGCGGTTGGACTGATTATCGATCTGAACTACAGCAACCCACATTTGAGTACATTCGATGAGTTTCAGCGCTACAAGCAACACCCCACCGTAAAGAAATATCTCGAAGGCGGTAAACGCATTGCTTACGGTGCGCGCGCGATTACTAAAGGCGGGCTAAACTCATTGCCAAAAATGACCATGCCCGGCGCATTACTGATTGGTTGCGACGCAGGCACATTAAACTTTTCCAAGATTAAAGGCACGCATACAGCCATGAAATCCGGCATGGTCGCGGCAGAAACAATTTTCAATGCAATCAAATCAGGCGATGCCGGCGGTTCGGAACCGACTCAATATCAAGATGCGTTTAACGACTCCTGGGCTTGTAAAGAACTCCATGCGTCACGCAACTTTGGCCCGGCTTTGCATAAATTTGGCACTTATATCGGTGCCGGATTTAACTATATCGACCAGAACTGGTTTAAAGGACGTATTCCGGTCACCCTGAAAGATAATATTGCCGACCACACCACGTTAAAACCAGCTAGCGAATGCGCGAAAATTGATTATTCAAAACCGGATAATCAAATTAGTTTTGATAAATCGTCGTCTGTGTTCTTGTCCAGCACAAATCATGAAGAAGACCAACCTGTGCATCTACAACTGAGTGACGCCGATATTCCCATCAATGCCAATTTGGCGAAATGGGATGAACCTGCGCAACGATATTGCCCGGCAGGTGTTTACGAAGTGTTGGAAGAGGCTGGCGAACCGCGCTTTCAAATCAATGCGCAAAACTGCGTGCACTGTAAAACCTGCGATATCAAAGACCCGAGTCAAAATATTACCTGGGTAACGCCGGAAGGCACGGGTGGGCCAAACTATCCAAACATGTAGGTTGTAATCCGCAGAAAGCGAGGTTTTTATGCTAAGGTAGTCATTAACGGATACGGGATTCGTTTTAGTCTTGCGCCGGCTTAATCTCAGGCGCACAAACCTGGTCATATCGTCCTATGAGCGATAAACGCCAACAACTACCGCCATTTCTTGGCCGCTTGCTTTGCCTGATCGGGCTACATGATTTCCGTGTTACCGATGTGACATTCGGTTTTGGCAGCGGTGGCTCAGTCGAAAAAGTGGAATGCCGTCGTTGTGGAGCCGTGACGACACGTTCCGCGAAAGACTGATGGTTTTTTATATCCCCATATTACTCAAAGTCATCATAATATTATTTAGTATGCCCGTCGCTCGCGGGTGTTCCACCTCTAATTGACGAATGGTGTCCTGCACGTTCGCGACCACTCCGGCATGATCAGCTGCATCGTCGGGGTTATCCATGCGTTGTTCTAAATCCTGAACCAGTTGACTAAGTTTCTGTTTTGCATTTTCGTTATCCGGCGCAAGGGACTCAATCTCGTCGTTCAGTTCCGCTAAAAGTTTACGTAATTCGGTATCAGGCATTTAAATCGTCGTATTTAATGAATTGTCGCAATTATAGCTTAACCCAACGCACTTCTGCGTTGACCCGGATCATACTGAACTATAATCCCCGCACAACACACATAAGAAAACAATGCAGAGGATTGAGATGCAAGAAATAAGCTGGGATGAATTTGAAAAAGTGGAACTGCGCGTAGGGACAATTATCGATGTACAAGACTTCCCTGAGGCACGCAAACCCGCATACAAAATTCAGGCGGACTTCGGCGGCGATATTGGTATAAAAAAATCCAGCGCCCAGGTGACCGATCTTTATTCCAAGGAAGACTTACTGGGCAAACAAATTGTGGGGGTGGTCAACTTTCCGACTAAACAAATCGGCCCGGTACGATCCGAGTTTCTGATTACTGGCTTCCCCCAGAAAGACGGCAGCGTCGTGCTGGCCCAACCGGAAAGACAGGTGGAAAACGGGTTAAAACTGGCGTGACATTTAAAGTCTAATCACGACAAAATGAGAGCTCACAACCTTGCTCTGTTCCGCAACTTAAATATCGTCATCGCGAGCGAAGCGCGGCGATCTCGTGTTCTACAAAGCTGCGGGACCGGACTCTTCGCTAACACTCAGAGTGACAGCGTTTTTCAAATCGCGAGCTACTTGAGAAATCCTATCCAATTTGAGTTGGTGAAACCAGTTGATTACAAGATTTCTCCCTACGGTCGAAATGACAGGATTGAATAAATCGCAGTTTCCTTAAGCCGTATCAAATTCCAACACAGTTTGTGAACCTTCAGTAACTGCAATCTCAAACGCTAATGCCTGGGGTAAAATATTTGCAGCATAGAACCTGGCGGAATTAATTTTTGCTTTGTAAAAGTTATCGTCGCCACCCGAACCCAACTTGTCACTCGCAATCATTGAGGCGCGGGCCAGTTGCCAACCACCGACGACCGTGCCCCACAACTGCAAGTAGGGGCTGGCGGCGGCAGCCGGTAATTCGGGATCATCGGAAACCGATTGCAAAATCCACTCCGTCGATTTCTCTAGTGCGCCTATGCCCTGCTCTAAGGATTGTTTATTCGAATTCAGTCCATCAGTTCCGGACAATGCCTGACAATCTGCCCTCATCTGAGCGATAACAGCACGTGCAACCGCACCACCATCGCGTAACACTTTGCGGCCTACCAAATCTCCTGCCTGAATACCGGTTGTACCTTCATAAATAGTGGTGATACGCGCATCGCGAGAATGTTGCGCCGCACCGGTTTCCTCGATAAACCCCATACCGCCATGAACCTGCACACCCAGGTATGCGACATCATTACCCACTTCCGTTGACCAGCCTTTTACAATCGGTGTCAACAACTCCATCAAGCCTTGTTGCCGTTTGCGTTCCTCTTCATCGGGATGATGCAGCGATTTATCAAACGCCGACGCGGATAAATACGCGACCGCACGCATGGCTTCAATTTGAGAACGCATGGTCATAAGCATACGTTGCACGTCCGGGTGATGAATAATCGTCACCCGCTCCGCGCTGCCATCAAGCGCCCTGCCCTGGACGCGTTCCTTGGAAAAATTCAGCGCTTGTTGATAGGCGCGTTCGGCAATAGCGATACCTTCGACACCGACCGCATGACGCGCCAGATTCATCATGGTAAACATATAAACCAGGCCACGGTTTTCTTCGCCGACCAGATAACCCTCAGCACCGCCGTTATCACCGTAAGACAACACCGCAGTCGGACTCGCGTGAATGCCAAGCTTATGCTCCAACGATACTGTTCGCACATCATTACGCTCACCCGGCGTACCGTCGGCATTGAGTATGTGTTTCGGAACAATAAACAACGAAATGCCTTTAGTGCCTTCCGGTGCGTCCGGTGTTCGCGCCAGCACCAAATGAATAATATTTTCAGTTAACTCATGATCGCCGTAGGTGATAAAAATCTTTTGCCCGGAAATCAAAAAATGATCGCCGTTGGGTTCAGCCTTAGCACGAACCGCGCTTAAATCAGAACCGGCTTGAGGTTCGGTTAGATTCATGGTACCGGTCCATTCACCCGACACCATTTTTTCAAGATATGCTGCTTTTAATTCGTCCGAGCCGTGCAATTCAATCGCTTCAATCGCGCCTTGCGTAAGTAACGGACATAACCCGAAAGACATGTTCGCTGCATGCCACATTTCCTGCACGGCAGTCGAAACCAACCAGGGCAATCCTTGCCCACCCAGGTCAGGCGAAAAAGCAAGGCCATTCCAACCGCCGGAGATAAATTGCTCATAAGCCTCCTTCCAGCCGTCCGGTGTTTTTACGATATCGCCTTCCAGCTTCGATCCCTGTTCATCACCGATTCGATTCAAAGGCGCCAACACTTCGGATGCCAGTTTGCCCGCCTCTTCCAATACCGCACTGACCAGATCCGGCGTGGCGTCGCTAAAACCAGGCAAAGCAGTAACTCCGTTTAGGTCCGCCAGCTCATTTATTACAAATTCCATGTCTTTGGTCGGGGCGATGTAACTCATTGTGCGAAACTCCAATATGCAGCTTTTAAAGAATGTAAGTGTACGCGTGTCTGTTCAGATATGACGCGCCCAAGTATAGTAAACGATCTTCACTCACGGTTTATCCACTACTATTTTACAAAATACCGGCGCAGGCCGTGGTGACCCGGCATTCGTTAACAACAGCAGCAGATCCGACCTGATAATACTTAATAATGGATAAGAGCTATATATCACAACACATTGATTTTAATGCTATTCAGAACGTTGTGCATCTAAGGGAACTGGATAATGAATTTCTAGCAAAGTTAAATCAATCTGATGCGAATTTGCACAACCAACTAACGGTATACCGAGCCGGAGAGTACCAACCGGAGCCGGTGGAATTAAGTGAATTTATCCTAGAACTCGCACCCCATGTCGAAAATTATCTGGTTGAGTTATTTGAAATCAGCGACAAACTCAAGACCGGTTGCGAGCATACATTACTCGAGCGCCATGTCGCAGAATTTCGACAAGAGTTCGTTATGCGCCGCGCAAAACGCTATCGCGGTAAAAACACCGACAGCTTTGCGGTACTTGATACATGGTTGAATGACGAACTGGCAAAATCAAAATACGCAGACCTCGACCGCGAATTAGGTGTGTCTTGTTACGCAATGGATCTGATGGCCGATGAAGAATCCAATGCAGATAACATAGATCGTCTCACCGCCTGGTGTCACCTCGGACGCAACAATGAAGTTGCGGTCAAGGATTGGAACAGCTTTAAAATTCCACAGCCCGTCGATCCTGCCCACCTGGTCACTCTTGAGCAATTAGAAAACGATAAAACCGGACGCCAGCAAAGTAACCCGGATAATTTCCGGCAACGGGACGGTTTCGGATTAACCGACAATCGCATGTCGCTACGCGAAACGATGGCCGAAGTTGAATATTGCGTTTATTGTCATGACCACGATGGTGATTTCTGTTCCAAGGGTTTCCCTGAAAATAAAAAGAAACCGGAACTCGGATTAAAAGTAAATCCGCTCGGTGTGACGCTCACAGGCTGTCCGCTGGAAGAAAAGATTTCCGAAATGCATTTACTCAAACGCTCGGGCTATACAATTGCTGCCCTTGCGGTGGCGATGATTGATAACCCCATGATTCCCGCAACCGGTCATCGCATTTGCAACGACTGTATGAAGGGTTGCATTTACCAGAAAAAAGACCCGGTCAACATTCCACAGATCGAAACGCGGGTATTGACCGATGTACTGGATTTACCCTGGGGCGTGGAGATATACGATTTACTCACTCGCTGGAACCCGTTACGACCGAAACAATATCTAATGCAACCGTACAACGGTCGCAACGTATTGATTTCCGGCATGGGGCCGGCGGGTTTCACTATGGCGCATCATTTGACCATGGAAGGTTGCGCAGTGGTCGGCATCGATGGTTTAAAAATCGAACCACTTGAGCAAGAGTTGTTAACTCAACCTGTTCGTGACTTCTCCACACTACAACAAAACCTGGGCGAACGAATTCTTGCCGGGTTTGGTGGCGTTGCGGAGTACGGAATCACTGTGCGCTGGGACAAGAATTTTTTAACGTTGATATATATGACGCTGGCTCGACGTCAGACATTTCAAGTGTATGGTGGCGTGCGACTCGGTGGCACAATCACACTGGACGATGCCTGGGAGCTTGGTTTTGATCATGTATGTATCGCTAACGGCGCCGGCCTGCCACGGGTTATTTCCATCGGCAACAGCCTGGCACGCGGTATGCGACAGGCGAATGATTTCTTAATGGCATTGCAACTCACAGGTGCTGCCAAGAGCGATAGTCTGGCGAATCTGCAAGTGCGCATGCCGGCTGCTGTCGTTGGCGGTGGACTTACGGCAATCGATACGGCAACGGAAGTACAAACTTATTACATCACCCAGGTAGAAAAAGTATTACGTCGCTTCGAGGAGTTGGTCGCCAGCACAGACGAAGAAACAGTCCGTAAGGGTTTGAACGAAGAAAACCTGAAAATTCTGGATGAGTTTTTAGATCATGGTCGCGAAGTACGTAAAGAACGCCGGCGCGTCGAGAAAACCAACGACGATCCCGATTTTATCTCTCTGCTGCGCAAGTGGGGTGGCGTCACCATCGTCTACCGGCGGGGACTCAACGAATCTCCCGCTTATCAACGCAACCACGAAGAAGTCATCAAAGCCATGGAAGAAGGCATCTACTATATTGAAGGAGTCGACCCCGTGCGTTGTGAGTTAGATCAATACGGTCATGTTTCATCCCTGGTTTGCCGAAAACTAAAACAGGAAGATGGGCGCTGGCTGGCAACCAACGAAGAATCCAATGTGCAGGCGCGTTCGGTATTTGTTGCAGCCGGTACATTTCCCAATGCCATTTACGAATCAGAATACCCAGGCACCTTTTCCATGGAGCACGACCACTTTCTGCCTCATGTGGCGCAGCGTCAAAGCCTGCAACCCGTGCGTGTAGCCGATCATTGCAAATCACCGCAATTCGGGCCACTGACTTCATTTGATTTGGACAATCGTCGTGTTAGCTTTCTTGGCGACACCCATCCGGTGTTTAACGGCAGTGTTGTTAAAGCTATCGCTTCTGCATTACGCAGTTACCCAGAAGTGATGGAAGCTGTCAGTACACGTCCAACTGTTCCGTCGAACGATGCACTAAAGAGTTTTCAAAACACGATCTCGGAACAATTCACTGTCGAGATTATAGAGTTAAAAACCGACCACCCGATGGTGGTGGAACTTCTGGTTAAGGCGCCACTGGCCGCGAAGAATTTCAAGCCTGGGCAATTTTTTCGCCTGCAAATGTATGAAAGTCTGTCTCCCGTCATAAACGGGACACGACTGCAAGTTCCGTTACAAACCATAAGTGGCGCGGGTGTTGATGGCGACAAAGTTCGTTTGGTGTTACTCCGCTGGGGATTTAACGCCAAATTGGTCTCCCGATTGAAGCCAGGCGATAAAGTGGTACTCATGGGACCGACGGGTGCACCAACGCCAGTCGAATCCAATAAAACGATTTTAGTCGTCGCCAGCAGTTGGGGGGCAGCGGTCATGCTCGGCCTCGGCCCGGCACTGAGAGCCGCGGGTTGCCGTGTTCTATATGTCGCTACCTATGCGAACGAAAAAGAGCTGTATTACAAGGAGGAACTAGAGAATACCGCGGATGAAATCCTCTGGAACGTTGCCAGTGGCTCGCCTATTCCCGCGTCACGCGAACAGGATTTGAGCACAGCTAATCCCGACATCATTAATTTAATCAAACAGTATCGCGCTGGGACCCTTGATGGGCAAAATGGTAGGCCGTCGATAAAACTGGAGGAAGTCGATGAAGTATTAGTCATGGGTTGGACCGGTTTGTTAAAAGATTTTCAAAACGCTTACAAGAATGAATTACGCGAATACTTTAAACCGGATGTTGACTTGACCGGCACCGTTGGTAGCCCCATGCAATGCATGCTCAAAGGCGTTTGTGCACAATGTCTCCAATGGCAGATCGACCCTGATACCGGCGAACGCACCCGTGCCGTCTTCTCCTGCTCAATGCAGGATCAACCGCTGATGTGGATTGACGTCGACAATCTTATGGCGCGTCAGGGACAAAATCGGTTATCCGAGTTTTTGACGAACAAATGGGTGGATCATGTTTTAGAACACGAACACAGCGTGCATTCATTACCCATTTACGGGGTATGAACTGAACGTAATGTTTTTAGAGCGAGCAAGGGCGTAATATTTCGATTATCCATGACGCACCAGACGGAGTATTCAAAATGAGGAAATTCACTCGCTGTAGCCGCATTCTCAAAAATAACCTTTCCATTTTTATCGTAATTTTCGGAATACTTTTTTTCCGAACCGCAGTTGCGGATTGGTCGTATGTACCGAGTGGATCTATGGAACCGACTTTGTACGAAGGGGATTATGTCTGGATCGATAAAACTTCCTACGGCCCATCTATTCCATTACTCAATTTTAGACTTGGGTCATTTGGTGAACCGGAACGAGGGGATATTATCACGTTCGTACCCCCGCATACGGATGATTTGTTTGTAAAACGTGTTATTGGGGTACCGGGCGACAAAATCCGTATTGATAGACCCCATGTTTTCATCAATGGCGAGCAACTAGAATTACGCTTTTCTACTGATACCAAACGCATAACCATCGGTCAGGAGAAAATATACGACATCGAACACCTGATTCAATTGAGTGGGGACATTGGTCTGCCGAGATATAACAAGACAATTGTCGTCCCGGACTCGCGCTACTTCGTCATGGGCGACCACCGCAACAACAGCGTCGATTCACGATACTGGGGATTCGTAGAAGAAAACCAGATCATGGGTAAAGTCACTCATGTTGCGTTGTCATTTTCTGATCGTCGACCGCGATCAAACAGATTCCGCATTGAACTGTTGTAACTAATTGACCATTTGTTGTGATTCTAATTTTATTGTGCTGCAAGTTGTCTATTTATCCTTAAACCGTAGGCCTAGGGGGCAAACAAATGCATAAGAGTCGATTAGGTGCGCTAGTTGTAGATTGTCAGACTGACATTTTGTTTAGAGAAGCGGAGTTTTGGTCTAAAGCACTAGGTTCAACGCCTGAAGCGCAGGATAAACTTACTAACGACAAATATATTCGCTTGTACGGCCAACCCGGCGAAGCCCAGGTCATTCTGCAAAAAGTCGACCATCCCAGCCGGGTTCACTTCGACATCGAGACTAACAATATTGATGCGGAAGTAGAAAGACTCGAAACACTGGGCGCTATCGTAGTTGAACGCAAAGAGTCATGGGTAATTATGGAAGCACCGAGCAAACAACGATTTTGCGTTATAGGCCCGATTCGATCTGACTTTGAAACCAATTCAAATGTTTGGAAATGAACGAAGTTGACGCCCTGAGTGTATTTTTAGGAGGTGTGATCTCCAAACCGAAGAGGGATCGATATTTAAATCTGAGTTCAAGAGAAAAAGGGAAAGAAAATTTTTTGCTCGACCTAAGTCATGTATTAAAAAGACATCTAGTCAGGTCATGCAAAGTTGTCGGATTATCCGAACATGAATGGAATGACAACGGCTACCTGTTTACGAGTGAACATGAATTTGGGAAGCAGGTTGACAAGCTAAAAATGGCGTACGATGCTGCTCCCTGGAGTGGTGGTTGGCTTCTCATTAATAGTTCAGGTTCCTCAGGCGTACTTCGTTCGGACGGCAGAATAGATGACGAGATTTTTTTGCGACTCTGACGATCACAACAAGCGCACTGTTTGAATTTGAAAGATGAAATTCACATGGGTCATCATTTTCCTCGCCGTATTCATTTGGTCAGCAATTTCACCAAAAGATTACTTTACATGGGTACTGGAAGTCGCTCCCGCCGCAATCGGATTCATCATCCTTGCCGCGACTTATCAGTCCTTTCGACTGACCACCCTACTCTACATACTTATATTAGTGCATTGCATCATTCTAATGGTTGGCGGACACTACACTTACGCGGAAGTACCATTGTTCGAATATTTCAAAACAGCGTTCGGATTCGAGCGCAACAACTACGATAAAGTCGGACACTTTGCCCAGGGATTTGTCCCTGCCATGATTGCACGTGAGATTCTTATTCGAAAAGGTGTAGTCGCTTCCGCGGCCTGGCGAAATTTCTTTATCATCAGTATTTGTCTCGCATTCAGCGCATTTTATGAATTAATCGAATGGATAGCAGCGCTTGTTTCGGGAGAAGCCGCTGAAGCATTCTTAGGCACACAAGGATACGTATGGGACACACAAACTGATATGGCACTAGCGTTGCTGGGAGCAATACTGGCTCTAATGATTTTAGGGCGATTACATGACAGCCAAATGCAAAAGTACATTTAACGTGCAGGTTGACAATCATACTTGGCGCCGAATCATTTGATGTTGAAATCAAAATCTCTTTCGCCTGTCCTATACCTCCCCCACGGTGGCGGTCCTTTACCCATTCTTGGTGATGATGAACACAAGGAATTAGTGGCTTTTCTTAAAGGAATAGGTAGCACGCTGGACGAACCTTCGGCAATATTGGTCATTAGCGCGCACTGGGAAGAAGATCAACCAACACTAACTAGCGCAAGCCAACCCGATCTCATTTACGACTATTACGGCTTCCCGCCGGAATCCTATGAAATCCAATACCCAGCCCCAGGCCACCCGGAGTTGGCAAACGAAGTATTTGGATTAATCCATACAACTGGAATGCAGGCGAAGCTCGATGATCAACGTGGGTTCGACCATGGTTTATTTATCCCCCTTAAGATCGTTTATCCGCATGCAAACATTCCCTGCATTCAAATATCGCTTCAGAAAAACCTAAATGCCCGGGAACATATAGCTCTCGGAAAACAACTATCATCTTTGCGAGAAAAGAATGTTTTGATAGTCGGTTCCGGTTTGTCTTTTCATAACATGCAAGCATTTGGTTCAACCAATATAGAAAACAAAGATAAAATGTTCGACCAATGGCTAGTAAACTTATGTACTAGCCCAGAGCTTTCTCCTGCGGAACGCGAGAAACAACTCATCGAATGGGAAAACGCACCGCATGCTCGCTATTGTCATCCAAGAGAGGAACATCTGCTGCCGTTGCACGTTTGTTATGGCGCCGCTTGTGCCGAAACGCCCGTCGCAAATTTAGTGTTCAATGATAAAGTCATGGGCCAGCAAGTTTCGGCTTTTTTATGGTGAATGCAAAATGAATACCAAACCAATGAATTTTAAAGACAAACTTTCCAAGTTTCACGACCACTGGTCGCCCAAAGTCATTGCTGAAATGAATGACTATCAATTCAAGCTGGTAAAGGTTCAGGGAGAATTTGTATGGCATGATCATCCTGATACCGACGAAGTCTTCGTCGTTTTAGACGGCAAACTGGATATCGAATTTCGAGACGGGAAGGTATGCCTTGAATCGGGAGAAATGTTCGTCGTACCGAAGGGCGTCGAACATAAACCCGTTGCAGAAAACGAATGCAATATCCTGTTAATCGAGCCTAAAGGCGTTTTTAATACAGGCAATACGGATAGCAAGTTAACAGCTGACAACGATATTTGGATATAGAAGGAGAGAAAATGGAGAAGTTAACTTTCAGCGGCGGGTGTTTATGTGGCGCAATACGATATAGCTCTGAGGACGCCCCGATCCGCTGCGTTATTTGCCACTGCGATGATTGTCGAAAACATTCTGGTGCCCCGTGTTTAAGCTTTGTTCACTTTCGCAAAGGCGCTTTCAATTGGATTAACTCTGAGCCTCGCCGATATCGTTCATCGCGCTACGCAGAACGAGGATTTTGCCCACAATGCGGTAGCACGGTATCAATGCACGAGGAAGTGCTGGAAGATCGTGTTCAAATCGCAATCGGCAGTCTTGACAACCCAAGCTGTGTTTCTCCACAAGATCACGTCTGGACAAGTAGCAAGATAAGCTGGTTTGAGATCAATGATGATTTACCCAGATTTGAAAAGAGTAGCTCAGCAGTCCCAAGCACGGCATAAACGAAATAGACTTGTGATCTACTCATCTGGTTCGCTATCAATAATATTTTGAACACAACCGAGTTGCAAGTAAACTCCCTCCACCAACGCTATGGTGTTGAGGTTCACAACGTCGATTTGCGTAAAGTAACTGCAATAGCGGGATATCCTAAAATTCGTGCGGCATTCGAAAAACATTCTGTTCTGTTATTCAGAAACCAAAGTCTAGACGATGCGAAGCATCTTTCATTTGCCAGTTTGTTCGGACTAATCGAAGACCGATCACGCGGTATCAATGGACCTATAGCACGCATGTCGCCTGTTTCAAACATCGTTGAGGGAAAATTAATCACGGACAAGAACGAAAAACATATTCAGCATTTAAGAGCGAACCAGTTGTGGCATACAGACAGTACATTTCTACCCGTTCCAGCGCTGGCAAACGTAATTTGCGCACGCATTGTATCGACACGGGATGGTGAAACGGAACTGGTATCAACACGTATCGCCTGGCAAGACATGCCTGCTGGATTAAAGGCGAAAGCTCGCAACGCAATACTTTGGCAGCGCTACGGTCATTCCCGCGCGAAAATTTCCAAGAAACTGGCAAATGACGCCATGTTTGCATCATGGCAAGATCAGGCGTGGCGCGCGGTTTGGCGTAATCCGACAAATGGTGCGGAATCACTTTACATTGCATCACATGCATTCGCGGTGGAAGGCATGTCCGAAACGGAAGGACAAGAGCTTATCGAAGAATTAACTCAATGGGCTACACGCGATGAATATGTGTATCGTCACCATTGGCGTAAAGGCGATGTCCAGGATTGGGACGAACGCGCAACAATGCATCGCGGCCGTGCGTGGCCTTATGAACAAGAACGCACTCTGGCCAGTGTCTGTGTTTCAGCAAGTTATCACGATGGCCTCGGCACAGTGAGTCCAGCCAAACCCGCTTTATCAGGGTACGAAAATTGTTTCCGGCACAACTGAAGAGAAGGTACCTACTAACTGTCTTCGTTCTCTTCTCCGTTAATGTGCATGGGGCGGAAATCATCGCCCATCGCGGTCTAACTCGAGGTTTCCAAGAAAACACACTGGCCGCTATAAAAGAATCCTGGAGGCTCGGCGCGGACGCGGTTGAGATTGATTTGCGACTATCCGCTGATGGAATTGTGTAAGTATTCCACGATGACGAAATAGATGCGGGATACGTTAGTGAGTTCGAATACGCTCAGTTAAATGAGATGCTCGCAGATGTTGAGATACCAAAGTTATCTGCGGTGTTCGAACTCGGCACACCTTCCGGTTTTTATATACTGGATTTGAAAGACCACCATAAGCAGATGAAGAATGCGTTAGTGGAGGTTATAAAACAGACCCGGTTTTCCGCGACTAAGCTCGTCATTCAAAGCCATGATATCGACTTATTAGTCTCAATCAGAGAGGCGCTACCCGATGCAAAATACTCATTTTTAACCAACCTGAAACGGGAAATGTCGTTGTTCAACACTGCAAATCCCGCGAAAATAGCGAGCACGCTAAAGCGACACGATATTGACCACATCGCCGCGAAAGGACGGAGCTTTATTAACCGACTGTTTGTCGATGAATTTCGTAACCGGGGGATTTGTTTTTTCGTCTGGACGATAAACGATATTTCCAGAGTGGACTATTATTCGCAAATTGGGGTTGATGGCATCATTACCGATGTTCTTGCGACGCTCAAAGACTAACAACGATTAAGAGTACTTTTGCACAATTGAATAAACCTAATATCTGCGAATTAACCACGGAACAAGAATGGTCCGGGGCGTGGCCAGTATTGAAATCGCTGAAACCTAATCTACAACACGATGAATTACTGGCCCGTCGCGAGCAACTGAAAAAAGACGGTTAGCGGCTTTTTGGACTATATAATGGCGATAAAATTATAACGATAGCGGGCGTTTCAATCACACCGCATCTCACGGGAAGCCGGCATCTTCGAATTATCGATTTCGCAACATTGCCAAAGGAACAATCCAAAGGTTATGGCAGCGCCCTGCTGCGCCGCCTGGAAAAATTCGCGCATAGCAAAGGATGTTCACGTATTTTTTTACACTCGCACATTAAGCGAACAAATGCTCATCGATTCTACGAATCGAAATGCGGCAAAGAGTTGTATGATTAAAATTTACTTTAGTGAAAAAATTTTATTGTAACATTGCTTAGCTAGTCAATTCAGGAGGAGATCAATATGGCAAATGAAAACCCCAGCATCATTTCACACATATCGATCGGTGTGTTGGACCATGATCATGCGGTTAAGTTCTATGACGCAGTGCTGGCTACAGTGGGCTGCAAACGCATCATGGAACATCCCAACGCCGTGGCATACGGCAAACTGTATCCCGAATTCTGGGTGCAAACACCGATTGACGGCAAACCGGCGAATGCAGGTAATGGCACGCATATCGGATTCAGTGCCAACAATACAGAAATGGTACACGCATTTCATGAAGCCGCATTCAGTGCGGGCGGCTCCGACGATGGTGCACCCGGCCCGAGACCGGAATATGGAGAACCTTACTACGGTTGTTTTATACGCGACCCCGATGGCCATAAGATAGAAGCGGCCTTTTGGGATGAGGCATTGCAGGAAGCGTAACACCGGTTCTTGTTTGGCACATTGTCATTGCGGAAACGAAGCTATCTCTACTTTAACAATCGGCTATCGGCGTTCGGCGGTCAGTCCTCAACAAGAACCATCAGCGCATAATTACAGGAATTCTGATTACCGATAGCTGCAAACTGACACACCGCTGCCTCATGTCGTTAACAATGACACGTATCGCGTACCAATTTACAAACCGCCCGCCACAAATCTATACTTAATCCCGTGACTTGAGTTTTCAGGTCACACATGTTCTCGGGGCGGGGTGAAACTCCCCACCGGCGGTCATTGCATTAACACGCATCAGCCCGCGAGCGCCCGCCGATAACGACGGGGTCAGCAGATTCGGTGTAAATCCGAAGCCGACGGTTACAGTCCGGATGAAAGAGAACGGGAAGTCCGCGTTTTCGCGATCATTTGTCGCTGCCCTCGCTGCCCGCACGCCCTGATTCTGGTAACGTAAACTTGGAGATCAAACCATGAATCAGATTTAAACTGCTACACAATCCGCACGAAATTACACACACGCATCCGCGAATACGAAGCAACGCATCGCGTTTATTCAAGCATCCTGGCACAAAGACATTGTCGACCAGGGTCGTTTTTCATTCATCGCCGAACTTTCAAAACACGATTTCAATCAGGACAAAATTGATATTTTTGAAGTACCCGGTAGTCTGGAAATACCACTACAAGCCAAGTTACTTGCACAAACCGAGAACTATTCCATCATTGTTGCAGCCGGTTTAGTCACCAATGGCGGAATTTATCGACACGAGTTTGTGGCGCAAACAGTGGTTTCCGCGATAATGCAAGTCCAGTTGGAAACCGGCATCCCGATTTTATCCGTCGTACTCACACCGCACCATTTTCATGAACACGAAGAACATAACAATTTCTTCTATGAGCACATGAAAGTTAAAGGCGCAGAGGCTGCAAGCGCCTGCATCAGGACAATGGAATATTTAAACATTGTAAACAGGCGTATAAAACAACGACACGAGTGCTAAGATCGCAGGTTTCATAGTCATAATAATGCACAATTAGTGGAACTATCGGCCTGGTTTATTTATAGCGCGGTGGCCGGACTGGCAATCATCAGTCCCGGCCCCGCTATACTTCTG
>Ga0224508_10000587_pt1 | contig 35400 bp, 28 predicted proteins | sample SF_Jan12_sed_USG_4_FD_170157 | JGI IMG/M metagenome (GOLD analysis project Ga0224508, IMG submission 170157) | Sediment microbial communities from San Francisco Bay, California, United States - SF_Jan12_sed_USGS_21 | ecosystem: Environmental > Aquatic > Marine > Sediment | place: USA...
CCGGGGTCGGTTCCAGGGTCGGTTCCTGGATCGGTTCCTGGATCGGTTCCTGGATCGGTTCCGGGATCGGTTCCGGGATCGGTTCCGGGATCGGTTCCGGGATCGGTTCCAGGGTCGGTTCCGGGATCAGTTCCACCGTCAGGCGCGCCCGCATCGATCCAGGCGGTGATACGGTCAATATCTTCCTGGGGTAGATACGGGGGACCCGACGCCGGCATACGCATACCGACGATAGGTTCACCACTGGGACCCTGGCCGTTGATCTTCCAGGCCAGGTAACTGGCGGCGCTATTGCCAGGTTCTATGATCTTCATAGGGGGCATTTCGATGCTAACGAGACCATTGGTGACCACCGCGCCGTACTGATCCGTTTCCCAGGAAAGGCCCAAAGGTGCGCTGCCGAGGTTGTTGTGACAGAGCACGCAACGTACCTGGAGAATATCGGCCTGTATTGTTGACCAGGTATCGGATCCACCTGTTCCAGGATCGGTTCCAGGATCAGTTCCGGGATCGGTTCCAGGATCGGTTCCAGGATCAGTTCCGGGATCGGTTCCAGGATCGGTTCCAGGATCAGTTCCGGGATCGATTCCGGGATCGATTCCGGGATCGGTTCCGGGATCGGTTCCGGGATCAGTTCCCGGGTCAGTACAACCGGGAGTGCCATCGGCGATCCAGTCGCGTATGTTCTGAATCGTGTCTGCCGCCAGAGGCGCCATAGAAAGGGGCATTTGTCCGCCCTGAATGGCTTCGCCGTTCGGGCCCTGGCCCTCGAGTTTCCAGATCACATGGCTGCCATCCGGATTACCCGATTCGATCTCCATCAGGCCGGGTTCCCAACCGCTGGTGCGCCCCACATTGGCACAGGTGCCTGCCGTTGAACTCCAATCTACCCCCATCGGGGGTGCTGCTCCGGTGTGGCAAAAACTGCAGGTACCGCCGAAGACGTTGTTCTGCACCCAGGCTAGCGTCGCATTGGGGTTACCGCTGGCGCCGGGGCCGGGATCGGTTCCGGGGTCAGTCCCTGGGTCGGTTCCCGGATCGGGGCCGGGATCCGAACCAGGGTCAATAACAGGATCACCGCCACCAGCGGCCATTGTCTTTAAAGCATATGTGCTAAAACCGCCAATCTTAGCGGTAACAATATGGTTTGCCTTGTCCACCGATCCGAGCAGTGGAATCCAGTTGGAACCGCTCGCTTTATGAATACGCAGTTCATCTTCCGAGAGACTGCCGATCAGGCTTGTGCTGTATGCGATGCTTATATCGACAGGAATATTGAATATCAGGCCATTCGGCTCAAATTCGAACACGGCGCCCTCTACGAGGCCCGTAACGTTAGTGTAATTCTGCGCGTGATCGATAGCGATAACGATGCTGCCGTCGAGCGCCCCCGCAGGGACGGTGAAGGTCACGATTACATCCTCGATGCTAGACCGGTATTCCACCGTCCCACCGTTCTGGTCCATTGGGAATTCCTGCCGATCCGAAACCAGCCTGTTTGGGGGAACAGGATTCGTACCCGAATCTTCTCCACAACCACCTGCCAGGGTGATGGTTACACCAAGGACAAATGAGGCTAGAATTCGCTCTATCCCTTTTTGCCCAATGCAATATAGCTTGGCGCTGGCCGGGGCCCGATTCGCTGCCACAAAGAAATTACTGAGAACTCGGTTTAGCACAATTCCCCCCCCATCTCCTAAATTCAATTATTAATATCGCTTATTAATTTAAGAGTTATCGTTTTGGAATGACGCACGTTTTAAACACGCACAAATTTTCAGGTTATATCCGCACGAATACGGTTGAAATTTTTTGATGTGCGTCAATTGAATGCTAAATATGGCTATTTATTACGCGATAAATGCAATTCAAGGACAAATAAAACCCGAAAAAGTAGCCAGAGTTGATCCAATCCTGGGTTGCTATCATTTTCGGCTGCACATTTACCCCAAAATCTGTCGAAGATATCGTGATCGATCACGGCCATAGGCGTCAGGACCATAAATCCTCGTGTCACCCATCGGGTAACTATTTGAAAATCAAGAAAAATGGTGCCCAGGGGAGGAATCGGACCGGCCGGCGCCCCGGGGGTTCGCACTCGGCGCCGGAACAAGGATTTTCAGTCGGGCTTTAATTTACACAATTTAATAAAATCAGCTACTTGCGCGCTTACCGCTTCTATTTGTGTCAGCAACTGCCAGTAATTGGGGCACACGTGGCACACTAACTGAGTGGGTGCGGACGTTAAATTTAAACCCCTCCGCCCCCTTTTGCCCTCTACGCTATTCGATTGGAATCCAGCCAGCGCATTAATTTTTCCAGATGTCGATGAAATTGCTTCAGCGATCGATCATCCCATTCACTAAAAACCTGGGAAATTTCAGGTAATAGTGACCTGAATGTATCACCACAAAGCAGATGCCCCTTTTTTGTAATCTTTAAAAAACGTTTGCGTTTGTCCAGCATATCCGCTGTCGATGACAGCAGGCCCTTATCGAGCAGTACAGTCACTATTTTAGTGATGCCGGGTTGGTTCATTTCCATAACTTCGGCGAGATCAGTTACTGTCCAGCTCTTATCAGGCTCATGGGTAAAATGGTTGAGCACCCCGAATTGCGACAGCGTTAATTCTCTCCCCTGAAACAGACGGTTCTGACGTGTCGTCATCAGTTGCTGGATAATGCCAAGCAATACCGTCATGCGTACCTGGATTTGCTCGCGCTGGTTCAATTCTTCTTTTGGCATGTGAAAAGGCTCTTGCATTTATATTCCGAGGAATGTAATATATATTCCATGGAATATATATTAACACACCAGCAGATGAGAGGCCAGCTTTGAATCGCAGAAACTTTATTAAAATCGTCGGGTTGGGGGCTGGTAGTGTTGCACTGAGCAGCACCCTGGCAAGTTGCTCAAACTCAGCATCAGCGGAAGACTACGGTTGGAATGGACCAGAAAAATCCGTAAAAGACATTCGCATGCAGGTGCTGGCTTACGCGATACTTTGTCCCAATCCCCATAATAAACAGCCCTGGATTATCCACCTCACCGGGCCTGCCAGTTTCAATCTTCACGTCGACCCGGATCGTCTCTTACCTGAAACTGATCCAGTTCACAGGCAGATACATATCGGACAGGGCACTTTCATGGAAACACTGGCAATAGCAGCTAACGGCCTGGGTTATAAAGCAAACATTGAATATTTCCCCGAGGGCATGTATGGCAATACCGAATTGATTGACAAGCCGGTAGCGGCGATTGAACTGGTTCGAGATACTGGCATGAAGAAAGATCCTTTGTTTGATTTCCTGCTACAGCGTCACTCCAATAAGCGTGAATACGACAACTATCGCCTTAGTGAGATTGAACTCCGTATCCTGCGTAATGCGCATCTGCGACATAGCGAATACCCGCTAACTTTCACGGATTCACCACAAGAAAAGGCTGATCTGGTGAAGATACTCACCAGGGCGATGCAAATCGAAGTCGGAGATCGGCAGCGGGATATGGAAACAATAGAAATGTTTCGTTTCAACGACGACGAAATCCGCAAATTTCGTGATGGCTTCGGCGTAGCCCAGACCGGCATGAACGGGATTACGAAATTTGTTGCAGAAACTTTTTTTCTGGACCGAAAAAAAGCCGAGCAGGATCCTGCCGAGTTTGGCCAGCAGGCAGTCGATATGACTCGGAAAGTATCCGAATCTACCCACAATTTTGCGTGGTTATCCAGCACTGGGAATACTCGATTAGACCAGGTCAAGATCGGACGCGATTATTGCCGTATAAATTTGCAAACCACCTCGATGGGACTTGCACAGCATCCGATGAGCCAGGTCTTGCAGGAGTATGACGACATGCTCGACCTTCAGTTCGAGTTCAAACAGCGCTTTAACATTCCCGAGTCCGATACCGTACAAATGCTGTTTCGTATCGGCAAGGCCGAGCCAGTAACTCACGGGCCGCGAAGATTGGTAACGCAATTAATTCAATCAGCGTAGGAGCTAATTATGGGCATCACAACAAAACTATTTGCGCTGATCGGCCTGACGCTTGGGTTAATAATAGTCACTGGAATTTATCTGGATATTAGGAACTTCGACCAGACAAAGGGAGGATATGAGCCGCCCTTTACTGGTGCAACAGGAGCATCAGTGGATTGGGCCAGCCTGGATTTAGCCTCGTCCGGACTGGCCAAACGAGGGTATGTTATCAACGTTTTGGTAAACGGTACGACCGGCATGATCAACTTCGAGATTTTCAAACAGAAATTTGGCTGGCGGATATTTTCGGAACGGGCGCTGATTGTGCACAAGCCGCGGGAAGCCCTTATCCAACGAGGATTTACACCCGAATTTTAGGAGTGCCACTAGAGGTAATTGCCGGAAAAAATTTGGCCCCGAATCGAGACTTTCCGCCACCGGACACAATAGGCATTTGGGCACCATTCGAGATACCTGACAATAAGGTAAGTAATTGGAGCCCAGGGGCGGAATCGAATTGCGTTAATAAGTTGTTGGTACAAATATAAACTTAAAATTATCGACACGGTTGGATACAACATTTATACCAAAAAACTCGACAACAATTGACCTGGCCAGCTCGAGATCAAGGGTGACTAAACCAATGGAGGTTCGTCATATTCGACTTCACTGCCATCCGGAGCCAGTTGCTCGTGATACGCATCGATACGGCTCGATACCTGGTCCAGTTTTTCGTAGGCAGCGATATTGAACACGGCTTCGCCAGCGAATACCAGCGGCAGGTTGGTTTTACCGATAACAACTCCGTCAGTCTCCGCAATCAGTTCGACGTGGTTTTCTCCCATTGGATCGTTAATAAATGCGAGCGTGTCACCGGCAGTGATCTTTGCTCCGGTTCCCACCAACGCGCGTAAAATACCGCTTTGCGGAGCGCGCACCCAGCGACTGGTGCTGGAAATTATTGTCGACGGCAGCCGCCGCGGCTTCTTTTTCAGGCGCATGTCCAGCGCCGCCATGACACTCAATACACCTTTGACACCGGCGCGGATGGCGACCTCGTTAAATCGCAGGGCCTCGCCTGCCTCGTATACTAGTATCGGTTTGCCCGCATCGTTGGCCGCTGCACGGAAAGAGTTATCCAGTAAGCCGGAGTCGAGAATCACCGGTACGCCGAAGGCGCGCGCCAGGGCCTCGATGTCAGGTTCCCCAGTTATCTTGGCTCGAATTTGCGGCAGGTTTTCTCGATTTACCGCACCGCTGTGCAAATCGACGATATGCGTGCATTGCGGAACAATTTCGGTCATCAACACATTAGCGAGACGCGACGCCATGGAGCCACTTTCGGATCCCGGAAACGAACGATTCAGATCACGCCGGTCCGGGAGGTAGCGCGACTTGGAAACGAACCCGTAAACATTGACGACCGGGATCGCAATCAGCGTGCCGCGTATGCGATCGATGAACTTGTAAGCCAGCAGGCGGCGAATTATCTCGACACCGATGATTTCATCGCCATGTATTGCCGCGGTGACCAGCAAAACCGGTCCCGGGCGACGACCGTGAACCACGTGCACCGGCATGTTGACGCTGCTGTGGGCATAAAAACTCGGAAGCGCGATATCAATCGACTGTCGGCTGCCTGGCTTTACCTGAACACCCGCGACTTCGATGGGTTCGCGCTTACTAACCTTTGCCACGGGTTCGGGTCTGGCCGGGTTGCAGTTTTTCGAGGTTGGCAATGATCATCCCTGCGACATCCTTCCCGGTAGCACCCTCGATGCCCTCGAGACCAGGACTGGAATTGACTTCCATCACCACCGGTCCGTGATTAGAGCGCAACAGGTCGACACCAGCCACGTTGAGACCCATGATGCGCGCAGCCCTGACCGCCGTGGACCTTTCTTCCGGGGTAATCTTGACCAGGCTCGAATTACCGCCACGATGTAGATTGGAGCGAAATTCACCCGGCTGGGCCTGACGTTTCATTGACGCCACGACTTTACCGTCGATCACGAAACAGCGCAGGTCAGAACCGCCAGCCTCCTTGATGAATTCCTGTACCATAATGTCGGCCTTGACTCCCATAAATCCCTCGATCACGCTTTCGGCCGCCTTTTGCGTTTCCGCCAGCACCACGCCGATGCCCTGGGTGCCCTGAAGCAGCTTGACCACCAGCGGCGCACCCCCCACCATTTTGATCACATCCTTGATGTCGTCGGGTTTACTGGCGTAACCGGTCAGCGGCATACCGATTCCCTTACGCGACAGAAGCTGAAGCGATCTCAACTTGTCACGCGAACGGGTAATCGCAACCGATTCGTTGAGCGAAACAACACCCATCATTTCGAATTGACGCAAAACCGCGGAACCGTAGCTGGTAACCGAGGCTCCGATGCGTGGGATGACGGCATCGAATTCTTCCAGCACCTCTCCCTTATAGTGGATCGACGGTTTGTGCGAAGCGATATTCATATAAGCGCGGAGAACATCAATAACGATGATCTCGTGACCGCGCTCTTTTGCGGCCTCTATAATACGCCGCGACGAGTATAGTTTGCGATTGCGGGACAAAAGAGCAATTTTCACCGAGATCTCCATTTTTGTGCATTCGTTCGACCCTTGGACCGGTGTTGTCATAGAGAAGTCACATAATAAAATATCTCGCCATCTCCATTGCCCAGTCATCACCGATGTCGATCTTTGTATCGCGGGCTGCTGCGATACAAACCCGCATTGCGACGTGACAAGGCTCGCAATAACTCCCCGATGACCCGGCATTTAGTTATGATATGTGACTTCGGGAAACCAGTGGCGTCTCAACTTCTGTGAATTCAAATTTCTGAACAACGCTTGTAATCGATGATGTGAGGTAACATTTGGCCAGGAAATTTTCACGGTCGCTGCTCAATCTCGGCGACCAGTTAACCAGCCTGATGCGCGAACGCCTGTGGTTACAGGTCGTGATCGGCATGTTTCTGGGCGTTGTTACGGGGATCGTCATCGGACCCGGCTTCGACCTGGTGCCATCCCAGACATCCCTGCTCATCGCCAATTGGGTCGCCTTTCCCGGACAACTTTTTTTAATGGCAATACAGTTCGTCGTCATACCGCTGGTAGTCGCCTCGGTTATCCGCGGAATATGTTCCGGACAAGGAACGGAAAATCTCGGCCGCCTTAGCGGATCGACGGTAACCTTTTTCGTCGGCACCACTATCGTCGCCGTGCTGATCGGCGTGACGATCGCCATACTGGTCGGTCCCGGAAATTATATCGACAGCACGACGATGCAGTCGACTCTTGCTGAAACCCAGGCCGACGCGGCCAAGGCGGCCACGCTCCCTGGCCTGGCGGATTTTCCGGGCGTCATTGTCGCGCTATTCCCGCGCGATCCGCTGACCAGTTTTGTCAGCGGCAATATGCTGCAAATCGTAATTACCGCGGCCATCATCGGGATCGCGCTGCTGTCACTGCCGCTGGAGCAAAGCCGCCCGCTGATGGACCTGCTGGCGTCGATTCAGGCCGTGTGTATGGTCATTGTCAAATGGGTGTTGCGTTTCGCACCACTGGCAGTGTTCGGGCTTCTCGCTGAAATCACCGCCAAAGTCGGTATCGGCACCCTGCTCGGAATGGGTATCTATGTACTGGTCGCTGTAGCCGGATTGCTGCTTTTGTTCGTGATCTATCTGTTGATTGGTTGGGCAGTTTCCGGCAGTAGCCCGTTCAAACTGATGGGGCAGATGCGCGAAGTGCTGTTACTTGCATTTTCCACCTCGAGTTCCGCAGCGGTAATGCCGTTAACCCTGTCCACCGTCGAGGAGAAGCTCGGTGTGCCATCTTTTATCGCACGCTTCGTCGTGCCGTTGGGCACGACAATCAATATGGGCGGCACCGCGATTTACCAGGGAATCGCAACGATTTTTCTCGCCCAGGTGTTCAATGTCGAAATCGGACTAGCCGGTATCCTGCTTGTGGTCGTGATGGCTACCGGCGCCGCCATCGGTTCGCCGGGCACACCTGGTGTCGGCATCGTGATCCTGGCAACGATTCTGAGCACGGTCGGTATTCCGGCCGCCGGAATAGCTATAATTATCGGTGTTGACCGCCCGCTCGACATGTTACGCACCATCGTTAACGTCACGGGCGACATGGTGGCCTGCCTGGTTATGAAACGATTCGTGCGTCACTGACGGCTGCTTCCCGAACAACACTACTATCGCCGATAGCAGCAAAATCATAATGTGACTCGCGAAGGCCGACCTCCGTCTAAACGGTTAATTCCCCAGACGAGGTTTTCCCATGGCCGAATATAAACTTTTCGATTGGCAGCAGGCTTTCGACGAAACCTATCGCTCGAGCGCGCGCGCCGTTGCCGAAAATCTTCCCGAGCTTGTCGGCGCCATTGCGATCCTGGTTACGGGTTTCATCATCGCAGTGCTGCTGCGCTTCCTGGCGCGCAAACTGACCCTGGCCGCGGAGAAACTTATTTTGCGTTCCGCGCGCCGGCGGGGCATCGCCGCTGACCAGGAGCGGACTTACAACGTTTTAATCGGCAATATCGTCTTCTGGAGCGTGTTGCTGTTTTTCTTCGCTACCAGTGCAAATCTGCTGGGATGGGAAGTCTTTTCAAACGCGGTACAGGATTTTCTGGCCTATCTGCCCAATCTCTTCGCCGGATTGTTCATAATACTGGGCGGCCTGATGCTCGGTCGCGCGGCACGCTCACTGGTAGAATCCACAGGCACATCCACCCGCATCGAGCGCCCCGAGGTACCGGCTCGCATCGCCCAGATCCTGGTGGTCACCACCGCGGCCATGATCGGCATCGATCAACTCGGAATTAATATCAGCTTCTTAACCACCGCTTTGATCGTCATCGCCGGAGTACTGATTTCAGGCATCGCCCTGGCCTTCGCTTTCGGCGCCAGCAATTACGTTTCGAACCTGATTGGCGCACAAATGTCGCATAAACATTACGAAACAGGGCAATGGATCAAAACCGCCCAGGCCGAAGGTTACCTGCTCGAAATAACGCAGACGTCGCTCGTGCTGGACACCGAGCGCGGACGGGCCGTGGTGCCGGCGAGCCTGCTGCAGCAGGAAGTAAGCCAAATTATCACCGAAACGGGCGACAGCAGTGGTTCCCTGCTAGGCAGCCTGTTCCGCAAAAAGGAGGATTCCGATGGATCGTTATAATCTTGAAATGGCCATGGGCTTCATCGAATCGCATCTCGATGCGGCCGCTCGCGAACTCGAAATGCAACCCCCGGAATCCGCGGCGGCATTGATCCGCGCGATCCCGCTGACGCATGGGCAACGCCTGATCACGCAAATGTTGCCCGTATATGCCGGACGTATCGTCGCCAAGCTCGAAACAGAGGTAGCGGCACCAATGCTCGCGGCAGGCAATAGCAATCAGGTAGCAAGCATATTGCGCCATTTGCCGTCACCCGAACGGAGCGCCATTTTAAAGCTGATGCCGGACCACCTGGCAATGAAGTGCCGCCGGATTTTACAACATCCGGAAAACTCGGTCGGCGCATGGATGAATGCGGACGCCCTGGTTTTACCGGAAAACATAACCGCCAGCGATGCTCTGCACCGGGTCGCCGACGCCCGCGATCTCGGCGACGGTAACGCCATTCCACTGGTTTCGGAATCGCAGCAATTGATCGGTTATGTCAGCGTCCGCGATCTACTCCGCGCGCGCAGCGAGACAGTGATAATCCGGTTGCGTCGCGAACTCGAGCCTGTCGTTATATCGAGCAAGATGAGTCTTCACAACATCGAACGTCATCCTGGCTGGCAGCACCATGATAACCTGATCGTCGTCAACCAGCGAGGTCAGGTTGAAGGTTTGCTGCGTCACGCATCGCTGAGAAAAGGCTTGCATTTAGCAACCCTTGGGGCCTCGACGCGAAATATCGATAACCAGATCGCAGATGGTCTTGGACAGGTTTACCTGCATACGCTGGTTTCGATATTCTCGCTGATCAGCGGTGATTCAACCGCTCGGCAAGCGGCCTCGCAGCCCTATCGGAGCGCTGGATCATGACCGCGGGCGAATTGGTTGTCACCGAGGTTTTGAGTCCCGAGGCCGATCAAACCGCAGCTGACCTGAGTACGTATTATCTGCGTAACTTTCCACGGCAGGCCGCTCGGCGGCTCGAACTCATGGCGCCCGCCGACGGTGCAGTCATATTGTCTCGCCAACCCAATGAAATCAGGTTGCCAATCTGGTTGCGCATAACTTCGGCCGCGGCCAGCCTGATGCTGCCTTACTTCAGCGACGAGATGGCGTTGGAAATGCTATCGATACTTGATGCCGGACCCTGCGCAAGGTTGCTCAGCCGTCTCGACGAGTCGCATCGCAATCACTACCTCGGTCAGATGGACGAGACTGTCGCGCATGAAATGCGGGAACTGCTCGATTATCCGCCGGATTGCGCCGGATACATCATGGATACGCGGTTGCTCGGCTTCAGCGCCGAAATCAGCGTTCACGACGCGATGAACCAGTTACGTCGGTATCCCGCGAGCATGCGCCGGCGTATTTACACGCTCGACTCCGACGGCAAATTGCGCGGTCAGGTTGAGCTGGCACAGCTGGTCGGCGCCGAACCCGAGCAGACACTCGACGAAATCGGCAGCGGCATCGACTTTCACGTTTATGCCCTGGACCACAAGGAAGAGGTGGCGCAAACGTTGCGCAAGAACTCGATTGAGGCATTGCCGGTTATCGATGTGAACCATCACCTGCTCGGCGTGATCCGCGGCGTCAACGCGATTGAAACTTTAAAAGAGGACTTTGCGGTAGATATCCAGACCATGTTTGGCGCGAGCCGTGACGAGCAGGCATTGTCGAGCAGTTTTTTTGCCGTGCGTAAACGTCAGGGCTGGTTGCAAATCAATTTGCTGACGGGTTTTCTGGCAGCAGCCGTGGTCGGCCTTTTCGAGAGCACGATATCGCAATTCACCGCGCTGGCCGTGCTGATGCCGATAGCCGCCGGACAATCGGGCAACACCGGCGCCCAGGCGCTCGCGGTGACCATGCGAGGCCTGACCCTGCGTGAAATTACCACCCGCCACTGGTTCCGCGTCATGTTCAAGGAAGCCGGTGCCGGTTTGATCAACGGTCTCGCGATCGCGCTGACCTGCAGTCTCGGGGTTTACCTGTGGAGCCAGAACTTTGGTCTATCGCTGGTCATTGCGCTGGCGATGGTAATATCCATGACCATCGCCGGTATCGGCGGCGCGCTGGTGCCAATCTGCCTGCAAAAACTGGGGCAGGATCCGGCGCAGTCATCATCGATCATATTGACCACGGTAACCGACATTGCCGGTTTTATGTCTTTTCTGGGAATCGCGACACTGTTGGCATCGATGCTGGCCCAGGCCTGACAGCATTGTAAAGGTCTAAAACAAGGGGGAAAATACCATGAAACTGAGAAGCTTCGTTTACACGACCGCGCTGGTTCTGCTGACTATTTTCATCGTGCAAAATATTGCTTTTGCCCAGATTAGCTTCCTGGTTTGGGAGTTCGAGCTGCCGCGTGCCATAATCTTCTTTACGATATTTGTTCTTGGATTCCTCACCGGCCTTGTAACCCGGTGGCGTGATTGATAACTACAGGCGAGATGCAAATGATCAGCAGTAAGTTAAAAAAGGTCTTCGACAGAGTTGTCGATTTCGTCTTCAGCGTGATTCTCATTTTCATTATTCTTGCGATTGCGATCGGTACCGTGCAGCTCTTCGTATCTCTCTGGAACCTGCTCGCTTTTAAAGGTATTACCGGCAACTACATCGGAATCATCAGCGATGTGCTAACGCTCTACGTTTTGATCGAATTGTCGCGCTCGCTGGTCGAGTATTTCAACACCAGTAAGCTGCGACTTACCTTTATTGTCGATGCCGCTATCGTTTTTATTATCCGCGAGTTGCTGATCACGCTATTTCGCCACGAAGCAGAGCCCCCAATGCTGTACGCATTAGCCGCGGTGCTACTGGTGCTTGGCGCTCTGCGCGTATCGTCAGTCATTGTGTATCAACGCGAACAGCGTCCAACCGCTCATGTTCATGACTAGTCGTCAGCCGGCGAATTTGTGACTTTTCGCCAATCCCAACCGTCTCCCAAGGACAAGCTCCCGTTTTACCCACCAAAACTAATCGGTAATCGCCGGGGCTTAAACTTAGCCCGCGTAGCGGATCGAAACATATCCGTTAACCCGGATTCGAAAGCTGCGCTTAACCTAAAGAATCTCTGCATAACTCGATTTCCGGAGTCATTGCGAGCGAAGCGAAGCAATCTTTATATTAAACTTCAAACACTTAAAGATTGCTTCGTCGCTTCGCTCCTTTATGCCCTGCGGGTATCGCAATGACCAGTTATGCAGAGCTTCCCTAAGCCATATCCATTGGGACAGGGGGAATTAACATGAAAGAAGAAATAGACGTTTGGGCCGAAACGATTCTCGCGGTCATGACCACGGTCTGGTCCAAGGTCGCCGGCATACTGCCAAACCTGTTTGCGGCCGTGATCATCATGGTGATCGGTTATTTCATCGCCAGGTTCATCGGGTTTTTATTGTCGCGCCTGCTGCACAAGGTCGGTTTCGACGGTTTGAGCGGGCAGGTCGGCGTTGTCGGAACGCTGGAGCGTGCCGGCATCAAATTGAGTCCATCGGAAATCGTCGGTGCATTGGGTTTCTGGGTAATTATCCTGACCTTTCTGGTCACCGCTACCGAGTCGCTCGGACTGCCACGCGTATCGGCCACCATCGATGACGTGGTACTGTACCTGCCAAAGGTGATTGCCGCCGCGGTAATCTTCGTAATCGGCCTGTTCCTGGCGAATTTTTTACGCGACCTGGTGCGCAGCGGTGCCGAGGGACTGGGTGTTAAGTATGCCAAACCGCTGGGTACGGCAGCTTACGCAATTATGTTTGTCGTCATCGTCTCGTTGTCGATTAACGAGCTAGAAATCGAGACCGAATTGTTGAACTCGGTCATCTCGATATTGCTCGCGGCGGTTGGTGTCGCAGTGGCGCTGTCGCTGGGCCTTGGCACCCGGGACCTGGCCGCCAATCTGGTCGCCGGTTTTTACGCGCGTGACCTGTACCAGGAAGGCGCCAGGATCGACATGGATTTCTGCGCTGGTGCAATAGAAAGAATCGGTGCAGTCAAGGCCTCGATCAAATGTGAAGACAGCTCGCTGATGACAGTGGCTAACTCGCAATTGATTGGCAACGCCGTGCGGGTGAAACCTGCGACGGCGCGCGCCAGAAAAAAATAGCCCGCAATATTCAACCTGGCGGCGGCCGAACCGAGCCGCCGCATTCATCAGACTTTCGCAAACATTCTCACATGTAACGAAATTGCTGGATCTCGGCAATATTTTTGTAAACACTTGCTTCTTTTGGAATCAACTCCCGATACTACCCCGATGATCGAATTCCGTATTTTGAATCAGGCCGAATGCCAATTGTAACCCGCCATATCCTTATCACCTTCCTTGTCTATGCGTTATTTTCGACTGCGGTGCTTGCCCAACCGAAGGTCACGATTGACATCGTCGGTGTCGACTCGATTCTGGAAACCAATATTCGCCTTTTCCTCAGCATCGAGCAGCAGAAAGACAGCGAGCTGTTGACCCCTGCACAGCTACGACGCCTGCATCGCAAGGCGAATCGGGAAATCACGGCGGCACTCGAACCCTACGGATATTATCAGCCGCAGATCGAAACCAACCTGGTCGACGAAGGTCAGGATCGCTGGCGCGCTACCTATCACATCGTCCCCGGGGCGCCGGTTGTCATCGAAAGTTTCGAATTCACGCTTGAAGGCGATGCTCTTGGAGATCCCGCGTTCGATACCTTGATAAAATCCGACAAGCCGCAGGTTGGAATGACATTCTCGCACCTCGAATACGAAAGTTTTAAATCCAGTCTCGGCCAGCTGGCGACGGAGCGAGGTTACTTCGCGGCTAACTTCGTTCGCCACCGGGTCGAGATCGACCGAGTAACTAATGTTGCGTATATCTATCTGGATTACGATAGCGGCCCGCGTTACCGGTTTGGCGAATTGCGGCTGGATCAGGAAACCATTGACGACGAATTATTGCGCCGCTATGCAACCTTCAAACCCGGGGATCCTTACTCGCTGGATCTATTACTCGAATTTCAACAGGCCCTGAACAATACCCGCTATTTCCAATCGGTAGAGGTCGCCCCGGACTCGACCATCGCAGACAGCAACGAGATCCCGATACGGGTCAAACTGGCGCCGCGCAACCGCCACCATTACAAGCTCGGCCTGGGCTACGGCACGGATACCGGCGCACGTGCGAAATTTGGCTGGCAGGTTCCGTTGATTAATCCGAGCGGTCACCATTTTGATTCCGAAATTGGCGTGTCGGAAATCGGGCACAAGATTTTCGGCAACTACCGTATTCCAGTGTTGAATCCTCGCACCGATCAGCTGGTATTCAGCGCGGGCGAAGAGGAGGAAGAATTCGAAACCGGAACCAGCACCAAGCGTAGTCTTGGCGTGAGTCTGAATCACGGCCGCGGCAAGTGGCGCGAAACCCTCTCGCTCGAATACCAGGACGAAGATTTCACAATCGATAATGAAGACAAAAACTCGATTTTGTTACTCCCCGGGGTTAGCTGGAACCGAATATGGGGGCGTGAATTTATCAACGTGCTCGACGGCGTGCGCTTCGATTTCGCCGTGCGCGGCGCCGACACGGACCTGGCTTCAGATACCGATTTCATGCAATACGGTTTCAAGCTCAAATTCATTACGCCCCTGGGGCGGCGTGACCGCATCATCTTGCGAGGCAGCGCCGCTACTATCGAAACCGACGACTTCGAGGATATTCCGTCGTCGATTCGTTACTACGCCGGCGGCGCGAGTAGCGTGCGAGGTTATGCCTACCAGTCGCTCGGGCCCACCGACGACGACGGCGATGCGATCGGCGCCCAGCGCCTGCTCGTAGGCAGTATCGAATACGAACATTACTTCAACGATCGCTGGGGCATGGCCCTGTTCTTCGACGCGGGCAACGCGATTGATAAATTTGACGACGATCTCGAGCAGGGCGCAGGCTTCGGACTGCGCTGGAAGTCAGTGGTGGGACCGGTACGCATCGATCTAGCCAACGCCATCAGCGACGACGAAGATTGGCGTCTGCACATTAACATAGGCCCCGACCTGTGACGCGGCGTCTCGCAGTCATTGCGCTTTGCCTGCTGCTGTCGCTTATGGCAGCCTCGACCTGGCTGCTCAATAGCGAACGTGGTTTGCTCTGGGCCTACCAACACGCTCGAATGAATTTATCGGGTGAACTGGAAGCAGGACGAATAAGCGGCCGCCTGGTGGGGCCCTTGACGGTGGAGGATCTGTACTTCCGCGACCATTCGCAGCGGATTAGTTCGCGGCGGCTGCGACTCGACTGGAATCCCTGGGCTCTGCTGGGTGCCGAGCTCGATATTCAATTGCTCGAAATCGACGAGTTGGAGGTTGACCTCGAGCCGGCATCGACTGCGGCAGGCGCAGATGCCGCTCCGCCTACCATACCGAAGATTGATTTTCCGGTTACAGTAACGCTGCATCAGATCGAAATTACGGCGGCCCGAATCAGACGCGGCGAGCAGCTTCAAGTGATCGATAAAATCGCTTCGAGTCTCGCGATTAAACCAGGGGGCCTGATTATCGACCGGCTCGAATTCGAATCGACGACATTGAATTTTCAGGTTCTTGGCGAAGTTTCGTCCACTCCCGATTTGGCTCACGATCTCGATTTCGACTGGAGTAGTTCGCTGCCATCAGGCGAGACTATCCGGGGCCGTGGCAAACTGGCAGGAGACCTGCAGCGCAGCCTGATGACGCAACGGCTCGACGGCGGCGTCCAGGGCGAATTTAAAATCGAGGTCGAAAGGCCGCTGCAACAATTGCGCTGGCGTGCCAACCTCGATCTTGTCGAAATTGACAGCACAAAGATCGATGTCTCGCTGCCACCGTTACTCGGCAGTATTCGGATCGAAGCCCAGGGCGATCTGCAAAGCGCCTCCGCCAATGGCAGCGTGAACCTCGAACAAAGCCCCTACGGATCACTTGAAAGCCGGTTTCGTTTACACCAGGTTGCACTCAAGGAAGCTGCGGACGGTTTGAGCTTTGCCGGGCTGGAACTCGATCTGCTGCAGGGCAAAATCAGCGCCGACGGCGATCTAGACTGGATGCCACAACTTCAATGGCGTACGCAAATCACAACCGCGGCGCTGAACCCGGCCGAAATGCTGCCGCAATGGGCCGGACGAATTGATTCGAGCTTCAGGCTTAACGGCATCATCGAAGACAGCGGCCCTGCCCTTTCGTTCGAAATAGAACGGCTCGATGGGCAGCTACGCGGTTACCCGGTCCAGCTTAAGGGCAATGCGGACTGGCGCGACAGCAGTATCGGCCTCGCCGGGATCGAGTTCGGCTCAGGCAAAAGCCATGTCACCGTCGATGGGCATGTCGGCTCCGGGCTCGACCTGAAATGGTCGTTGGCGAGCGACGACCTGGCCGAATTATACCCGGGTCTGCAGGGTCGACTTGCCGCCGAGGGACAGCTCGGCGGCAAGTTCGAGGCGGCCTCTATTGAAGCACGCCTGCGTGGAAAATCGCTCGCTTACACGGATTATACAGCTGCCGCCGTCGAGGCCGAGGTAGCGCTCGATCTGGATCTGTTCCGCATCGCAGAGCTTGCCATTACTCGATTAGACCTGGTCCTCGAAGCGACCGAGATCAGGCTGCAGGACCGTCTGTTACATCACGCCACGATCCAGGCTGACGACCGTCGTATGCGGATCGACGTTGGCGGCGACGAAGTCAATTTAAACGTCATCCTCGAGGGTAAGCTGGAGGCCGACCACTGGCAGGGACAGCTGGCCCAGGCTCGGCTGCAATTTCAGGATTACGGCGACTGGCGCCTGTTGGCACCCGCGACGGTAAGTGCGGCCCCCAACCGCATCCGGATCGACGACCTGTGCCTGTATAACCCACAAAATGGCAGGTTTTGTGCTCACCTGATGCACCAGGGCGAGGCCGGAAGCGCGGATGTACGGCTTACAAATACACCGCTGGCTCTTCTGCAAACCTGGCTGCCGACCGGGGTTTCGACCGTCGGTCTGGCCGATGCCGACGTTGCGCTTGAGTATGCCCTGCCGGACCGCTTCTATGGCCATGCTGAAATCGACCTGCAGCCCGGATTTATCGCTTATGAACTTGAACCCGGCGATCAGCAGCGCGTCGGATTCGAGGACGCCCGGGTGAAGATAAAGCTGTCTGAAGCCGGCGCAGACGCGAACATCGACATAAAGCTCGGCGGCGGCGATGCCCTGCAGGGATCAATCATCCTCCCGGGCGCCAATCTGCTCGATTTCGATGCCGCCGAGCAAAACCTGCAGGCCAATCTTAATTTGCGCTTACGCGATCTTGGCCTGGTCGACAAATATTTCGCTCAAATCGATCGCCTGCAAGGCGACGCCAGGATCGATCTGCAAATCGCCGGCACCATGGCGCAACCGCTACTGCAAGGCAGTATCCGTCTCGACGATGCGCAATTCCTCGTTCCCGATCTCGCATTGCAGCTAACACAGGTGAAGCTCGATGCGCATAGCACCGACTCAGGGTATCTCGAGTACCGCATCGACGCCCGCGCCGCCGGCGGCAATCTCAAGCTTACCGGTAGATCCGAGCTCAACGCCAACGCCGGCTGGCCCAGTCGCATCAACCTTGCCGCCGAGCAACTGCTGCTCACCTCACTGATGCAGCAACGCCTGCCCGAAAATCTGCTCGTCAACGGCCGGGTCGACCTCAATGCGGACTTATCCCTGCGCTTACCGGATCGGCTAAGCGGATCGATGACAATAGCCTCCAGCACCGGATCGCTATCCTACCCGTTACCGAATGGCGAATCGGGTAGCTGGGATTATCGCGATATAAAGTTGGACCTGCAGCTCAAAGAAGGCGAGATGACGGCCCACGGCGGTTTCGATATCGGCGACAACAAGCTCGAGGTCGGGCTTCGCCTGCCTGGCGTCAAGCCGTTCGAACTCGATCCCGAAAAACAGGTCCTGGCCGGCGAGGTCGACCTGGCGTTCAACGATTTATCGCTGCTGGATACTCTACTGCCTGATTTACAACGCACACAAGGACAACTGCGATTGCAGCTTGGCATCGGCGGCCACCTCGCGCAACCGCGACTCACGGGTCGCGCGCAGATGCACGGAGCAAGCGTACAGGTTGCGCGCCTGGGCATATCTCTCGAACGAATCGACCTGACGGCCGATACCGATGCCGCCGGTTTGTTAAACTTTACCGTCAGCGCCCGCTCCGGCAATGGCGACATTCGCCTGCAGGGCTCCAGCAGGCTGGATTCCGCTCGAGGCTGGCCCAGTACGATCGAGATCAGCGGCGAGAATTTCAAGGCGGTGCGAATTCCGGAAGCGACAGTCGATCTGTCACCGCAATTGAATCTCGAGCTGGCGGATAGAAAAATCCACATCAAAGGCGAAATTCACGTCCCCTACGCCAAACTGCAGCCTCGCGACGTGACCACCGCAGCCAGGGCCTCGGACGACGTCGTTATTATCGGCGAGGAACAGAATCCGGCCGGAAGATGGCAAATCACGACCGACGTTCGTCTCATACTGGGTGAACGGGTAACGTTTTTTGGATACGGTTTCGACGGCCGGCTTGGCGGTAATTTAGTGATCGAAGAGTCGCCGGGAAAACCAACGCGTGGCACCGGCGAAATCACGATTCTGGAGGGACGATACCGCGCCTACGGCCAGCACCTCGATGTCGAGCAGGGCCGCCTGTTGTTTACCGGCGGGCCGCTGACGAATCCCGGTCTCGACGTTCGTGCGGTGCGCAAAACCGGCGATGTCACTGCCGGCATCAATGTCGGCGGCCGCCTGCAATCCCCCCGCTTGGAACTGTTTTCGAATCCGGCATTGGGGGAAACCGATACTTTGTCTTATCTACTGACCGGTGGGCCGCTGGACAGCGCATCCAGCGGTCAGGGTGCCATGATGGCCAATGCCGCGCTGGCACTTGGATTGTCCGGCGGCGATCGCATTGCGCGTTCGATCGGTGATCGCTTCGGTTTCGACGAAATGCGTATCGAAAGCAGCAGCAGCGGCGACCAGGCTTCGCTGGTGGTCGGTCGCTACCTGACGCCCCAGCTATACGTTGGTTACGGTGTTGGCCTGATCGAGTCGATCAACACGCTCAACCTGCGCTACAAGATAACCGATAGTTGGCAATTCGAAGCCGAGTCCGGCGTAGAGCAGGGCGCAGACCTGTTTTACAGTTTCGAACGTTAAACAGCTTTTCGTTCGGACTCGACGTAAGCGCCGAACAAATCCAGCGCGCGGTAGAGCCGCATCTTGGTCGCGCTAAGCCCCAGGCCCAGGTAATCGGCCATGTCTTGCAACGGCAAGTCGGCATAAAAACGTAGCATCAGAATATCGCGTTCGCGTCGCGGGACTCGAGACATAACCTTGCGCACCAAATTACGCTCTTCGGTTGGGTCGGACTGGTGTCGTAGACTCTCCTCGTGGATTTCGATTAGTTCGCGGAGGTGATCGCTAAGCACATAACGGGTCCGCTTGCGCGCAAGGTCATGACACTGCCGATCGGCGATCGCATACAACCAGGTACGGAAGCTCGACTCCTGACGAAAACCATGAATGGCGCGGAATACACGTAAGTCGGTTTCCTGCACGGCGTCTTCCGCGTCTTGCTGATTTCGGAGGTACATATAACAGCGCGTCAGCAGCGATTGGCGATGGCGTTGCAACAGCTCGGTCAATATCTCGCGCCAATCATCTTGCTGTGCCAAAACCAGCGAGAGTAGCGCTTCGTTATCGAGATTTCGTATTTCGCTTTGCATCTAGGTGCCCTGCCAAAATGAGGTTGGCGAGCACTTTAGAACTGGCTATTCGACAAATAAAACTATATATTTTTGTTGTTTTAACAAATTAATTTTGTTATGGATATCGAGTTATTGCGCACTTTTCTGGAGGTCAGCCGTACCCGGCATTTCGGCAAGGCGGCAGAGGGAATGTTTTTGACCCAGGCGGCAGTAAGCGCCCGCATCAAATCCCTTGAGGAATTGCTGGGTGTAAAACTTTTCATCCGCGACAGGCGGGACATCAAGCTGACGCCCGGAGGTAACCGCCTGATCAGTCGCGCCGATCGATTGATCTCGGAATGGCGCAAGGTGCGCCAGGAAATCAGCGCCGGTGGCGCGACCAAGCAAATTTCCGTCGGCGGCAGTTTGCGTCTTTGGGATGTCATACTGCAACAGTGGTTGGTCAGGATGCGCAGCGCCGAGCCCGAACTGGCGCTGATTGCTGAATCGCATACGCCTGACTTACTGACGCGCAAACTGCTGGACGGTGTGCTCGACCTGGCTTTCATGCTCGAACCACCGCAACTCGAAGTATTGCAGATCCGCGACATCGGCGGGCTAAGCCTGCGCCTGGTATCGAGCCAGGCAAATCACGATCTGGAGTCGGCGCTGGCCGATGGTTACCTGATGGTAGACTGGGGTTTGACCCATGCGCTGCAGCATCGACGCCTGTTTCCGGACGCGCCGGAACCGCAAACCCGTCTGGCCAGCGGTAGCCTGACATTACACTACCTGCTCCAGCTGGGCGGTTCGGCCTACCTGCCCGATCTGATGGTGCAGCACCACGTGGACGTCGGGAAACTGTTCTGGGTCGGGGACGCACCGCAAATCGATCATCGAATTCACGCCGTATACCCGGTGCGCAGCGGGCGACTGGAACTTATCGACATGGTGCTGAATTACTTCGACCTGGACTGAAACGCGGCTCAGGCCTCTTCTGCGGTAGCCTCGTAAATCGCATCCATTCGCGTCACTCGCACATTGATGACACGGCGACCATCGTGTTCCAGCACCTGTAACTGGTAGCCGGCTTCGTCGATGACATCACCTTTTTCAGGCATGCGCGACAGGCGCCGCAGTAACAGGCCACCGATCGTATTGGCGTCGACCTCGTCGCCGACCTCAAGCCCAACAATTCGCTGGACGTCGGTCAACGAGGCCATACCGTCGACATCCCAGCTGGTGTCATCCAGCCGCAGGATACCGTAGTTTGGTTTTTCTTCATCGGTTTCGTCCTCGATTTCGCCGACAATCTCTTCAAGCAGGTCCTCAAGTGTGACAATGCCGACAAAACTGCCGTATTCGTCGACCACGCAGGCCATGTGGGCACGCTTGACGCGCATCAGATCGAATAGCTTGGCGATATGTTGTGACTCCGGTACGATCATCGCCGAACGTCTGAATTTTTCCAGGTTTTTCCAGGGCTCGTCTTCACCATTCAGCATGGCACGGTGAATATCCTTGGCCAAAACGACCCCAATCAGCAAATCGTCCTTGTCACCGTTAACCATCGGAAAACGCGAGTGATTGGTAACCCGAATTATTTCCATATTCACTTTCGGATCGCCGGTAATATCGAGCAGATGCACCGAGTGGGTCGGGATCATGATGCGACCGACGCGTCGATGATCGAATTCGAACAGATTGTGCAGCATCGTCGCCTGGCGTTCGTGAATTTCGCCATGTTCCTTGGACGTCGCGACCATACCCTTGATCTCGTCGCCAGTGAAAACCTCGACGTGGCTGACCTCGTCGACATTGAAAAAACTAAGGATCAGGCTGGTGGCTCGACTCAACAGCCAGTTGAGCGGCCAGACCATCATATAACACAGGTGTAACGGATATGCCGTCCAGATCGACACCGGTTCGGCCTTGCGGATTGCCAGCGTTTTCGGCACCTGCTCGCCGATGACAATATGCAACGAAGAAAAAATCAGGAAGCCGACGATGAACGCGCTGGTATGCAGCATTGCCTCGGACATTCCGAGATCCCGGAACAGCGGTTCCAGGATAGCGGCGACCGCCGGTTCGCCCACCCAGCCAAGTCCGAGCGAGGCCATCGTGATGCCGAGCTGACAGGCGGCGAGGTAAGACTCGAGATTGGCCTGAATCCGTAGCGTCAATTGCGCGGCGGCATTGCCCTCGTTCGACGCGCTTTCGATGCGAAAACCGCGCGCCTTGACCAGCGCAAATTCAGCGGCCACGAAAAAACCGTTGGCCGCAAGCAGAAAGATGATAAGCAAGATGTTGGTGGCGTTGTCCATCGATCGGTTCCATTCCCAATTGAAGCATTTGGAACTTAGACGAACGCCATCAGGCTTAAGTCACAGGATGAGCGACTGATTTTCCAGGTTTGTTACCCCGAACCTGAATCGCCTTCCTGCGGCTTCGGGACCGGTGCTTCAGCGCTAGCCGTACGAGGCAGGGCACGCCTTAATATCAGGTAGCCAACCACTCCGGAAGCCAGCGAGCCGAGGATAATACCGAGGCGGTCGGCACGCGTATATCCGGCCCCGCCTTCCTGGAATGCCAGCGCGCCGAGAAACAGGCTCATGGTGAATCCGATGCCGCACAGGAAGGCAACGCCCCATAGCTGCTGCATTGTGATCGACTCACGCAGGATAGCCAGCCGAAAACGCACCAGTAGCCAAACGCAGGCCATTACCCCGAGCGGCTTGCCGATCAAGAGCCCGAGCGCAATCCCGATTGGCACCGCGGTGAACATGCGTGATGGATTGAAATCCTCGAAGTCGATTCCGGCGTTCAAAAATGCGAACAGTGGCAATATTGCGAACGCCACCCAGGGATGCAGAATATGTATCAATTGCTTTAGCGGAGAAGCATTTTCGTCGTCCGCATTTCCAAGCGGGATCGCGCAGGCAACGATGACGCCGGCAAGCGTTGCGTGCACGCCGGATTTGAGCACGGAAACCCAGAGAATCGCGCCAAGCCAGAAATAAGGCGCGAACCTATGCACGCCCAGGCGGTTTAGCGTCAAAAGCCCGACCGAGACCAGCAATGCAAACATCAACGACACCCACGACAGATTGTCGGTGTAGAAAAGGGCGATCACGATAATGGCACCAAGGTCATCGAGTACCGCCAGCGTCATCAGGAATATCTTGAGCGGCAGTGGCACCCGGGTTCCGAATAGCGCGAGCACACCGAGCGAAAATGCGATATCAGTCGTGGTTGGTATGGCCCAACCGTGCAGATCATCGGCGTTACCCCAGTTAAACAGCACAAAGATGGCTGCCGGCAGCGCCATGCCGCCGACAGCAGCTACGCCAGGAAGGATCAAATCAGAAGGCTTCGACAAATGCCCGATCAGGATTTCGCGCTTGATTTCGAGCGTAACCAGCAAAAAGAAAATCGCCATCAAACCATCGTTGACCCAAAGCACCAGCGGTTTGTCGAGATTAAGATCGCCGGCGCGAAATTGAATCGGCAGTGTCAGCACATCGGCATACCACCCGGACCAGGGGGAATTCTTGAGCAACATCGCCAACACCGCGGCAACGAACAACAGTAACCCGCCGGTCGATTCGAGCTTGAAAAACTCGCGAAAAGAAGCCTTCGGAGCCGGCTCGCCGGACTGCGTCGAAACCGTCATTGTCTCAAAACCACTTTTTCCACCAGATATAACCGATCAGGACAAGCGCCAGCAATCCCATTCCAGACGCGAGAATATTGAACGCATTGGGATACTCGAGCCCCGGCAGGCCGGCGACGTTCATGCCGAACACGCCGGTCAGAAAAGACAGCGGTAAAAAAATCGTCGCCACGATCGAAAGCAGGTACGTGCGCGAGTTTTGTTGTTCCGCGATCTTGTTTTGCAGTTCACCGTGCAACACCAGCGCGCGCTCACGCGCGAGATCGAGATCCTCGACATAGTGCGTAATACGATCGGTTTGGTAACGAATCGAGTGACGGTCGTCGTCAGAAAGGTGCGGCCCCGAACGATAAAGCTCGGCCAGCGCCTCACGCTGAGGCGCAAGGTAACGCCTTATCAAGGCGGTTTGCTTGCGCAGGTCGGACAGGCGTTGCTGGATAGCGCGCACGCTGTTGTTTCTTTCGTCGAGCGCGGTCTCGACGCTGGTCAACTCGTCGTCGATGGCATCGACCACGTCACCGATGCGATTGGCCATTTTTTCGACCACGGCGCCGACAAACTCAGCCGGAGTTCTAGGCCCCTTTCCCTGATCGATGCTCTGCCGCACGTCATCGATCGACAGCAGCCTGCGCTCGCGCCGGCGTGCGGAGATGATGATCTGGTTGTTAAACCAGATCCGGATAGCGACCATGTCTTCGGGATCGGCGCCCGGATTGGTATTGACCCCGCGTAAATTGATCAGCACGCCGTCTTCCAGGAGTTCCATGCGCGGCCGCGTTTCGATTGCGCTCAGGGCTTCGATCATTTTTTCATCGAGATCGATTTCTCGCATGTACTCGACCGCCGCGGGATCGTCGCTGCGCAGGTGCAGCCAGTCGAAACCGGGCTTGTCCTCATGTACCATGGGATGGCGGGTTTGCTGCTGACCTCCGCCCGCGCCGTCCAGATGATAGTTCCAGACGATAGCGGGGTTGGACAAAACCTTTTCCTCGGATGTATTCATCTGGCTACCCGATCAGGTTTGGACCGGCTGATTAAGCAGTGTCAGGCTGCCGTCGAGATGCACGTCGCGCTGCGGAAACGCAATCACGATGTCGTCCTCGTCGAAGAGTTCGACAATACGGAACCGAATATCGCTGCGTATTTCGCGCAGGTTGCGCTCAGCCTCGGCATGCACCCAGAAATACACATCGAATACCAGCGAGTTATCGCCGAAATCGTCGAAAATGACCTGCGGCGCCGGCTCCTTTAGAATCGGTTCCTGTTCCTTCGCGGCTTGCAGAATCAGTTCGGCCACCCGTTTTACCGGTGAGCCATAGGCGACCCCTACCCTGACGATAGTTCGAGTCTGCTTGTCGATCAGTGTCCAGTTGACCACCGTGTTTTCGAGCAGCGCGCTGTTGGGAATCAGCATGTGCACGCCGTCGGTCCGACGGATGCGCGTCGAACGCGTGTTTATCGCCTCGACCGTGCCGGAATCATCCCCGACTTCGAGGAAATCGCCGATCCGGATCGGCCGCTCCCACATCAGGATCCAGCCGCTGATAAAGTTGTTTATGATGTTCTGCGCACCGAAACCAACGCCGATGGCCACCGCACCGGAGACGAAGGCGAATGCCGTCAACGGCACGTTGATCAAGTCGAGCAGGGTTATGACCAGTACCGCCAGAGCCACGATGTAGAAAATCCGACGAATAAGGTGCACCACGTCGGGTTGCACTTTCCGCGCAACCATGCGGTTGGTGATCAGCCGCGCCAGCCATCGGATTAACAGATAGCCAACGATCAGAGTCGTCGGGATTATCAGCAACTGACCCAGGGTGAACTCCTGCCCCGACAGGGTAAATATCACGTCATCGAACGACATCAGACACTCCTTGCCGATAGTTATTATCGACCGCTACTGGTCATCGGGCAAATCGATCAGCTTGAATTTGAAACCGAGCTTTTGCTTCTTGTTTAATTTTAGGGTAATCCCCAGCTCCCCATTTTCATGATCCCTCGAAAATTCCACGGCTTCTTTTTGCTTCAGCGGTTTGCCGTCAGGTGTCATTACGTGGATTCGGTCGACCTTGTCTGGATCTACCGGGATAACGATATCAATCACCTGGGTATCATTTTCGCCAGGCGTAATCGCAATGACTTCGGCACCGAGCACGTCACCGGTAAATCCTGGAACGCTTTGCAATACGCCGGTTTCAACTATCCTGGCATCGGTGAGATCGGGATTATTTTCAGCCTGGGCATAAACTACCTCAAAGGCCAGAGCACATACAAACAGTGCCGGTAATCCCACAATAGATTGAATTGAAACGTGTTTTACTATCATGGTTGGGTTTGCTCCTTAGGATATCAGACGCCACCTGGCTCGCCAGAGTCACAATTTTTTTCCATACCAAATGCTCCAGCTGCGGATACCCTATGCAGGACCGAATTAAAAAATTGGAGCATCATTACGCAGGATCATCACTTATTAAATATCTAACATAACCCGTACAAAGTCATCCGGCATTTTCATTTTGACTGGATTTGGCATTAGTATCCGCTTCGGAGGTTTGGAGTTTCGGTAATGGATCAACCGTAGACACAGTTTGGGCCACTCGCAACGCATCGCCGAACGGGATATGTTCCTCCAGCGGCGGCGAGCTTCGCATGCTTATTCGATAAACGATAAAAATCGCTGTGGCCACGTGAATACAAAGGGTAAAGACGAATAGGCCAGAGGTCCCCATTAGCTGCATTACAAACGAAGCAAACAGCGGCCCGATCACTGCGCCAGCCGCATAGGCCATCAGCAATCCGCTTGCCGCTTCAACATAACCATCGGGATCGATTCGATCGTTGGTATGAGCCACGCAAAGCGAGTAAAGCGGAAACGCGAACATTCCGAAAAGAAATCCAAAAACGAACAGGGAATTTTGCCACAGCGGAATCAGAAACGTTAAGCCGCCTGCGGCCGCAGCGGCACCGAAGCAGGACACGAGCATAACGCGGCGCCGGTCGATCCGATCGGAATAACGGCCGATAGGCCATTGTCCCACGGCGCCGGCAATCACCGTCACGCTCATGAAAATTGCAACGTCAGCGAGATCCCCGCTTTCGCCTTTGGCATAAACCGGCGCCAGTCCCCAGAACGCGCCATTGGCGAGACCGACCGCCAGGCAGCCTATCATGCCTACCGGAGAAAGACGGTAGAGGTGGATCAGGCGAATTTTAACGGCGGCGACGGCTTCCGGTGCAGCGGAGGTGGTCATGGCAACTGGAACCGCCGCGAGCGACAGCAGAATCGACGACAATGCGAACAACGGAAAGTCTTCCGGCTCGTCCAGCATAAGCATCATCTGCCCGATCGTAATCACCGTCAGATTAATGATGGTGTATATAGAGAACACCAGTCCGCGATTTTCGTTGCTGGCCTTTTCGTTCAACCAGCTTTCTATCACCAGATAGAGCACCGCGAAACATAATCCGGTTACCGCTCGAAGGAGCCACCACAGGACCGGCGATACGATAACCGCGTGTGCCAGCACAGCCGACGAGGCTACCGCCACCATCGCAGCAAATGTCCTGATATGGCCGGCGCGTTTTAACATCCGCGGCCCGTACAAACAGCCTATTGCAAAACCGATGAAATACGACGATCCCATCACGCCGATATCGACCGGCGAAAAGGCCTCTATACTGGCGCGTACCGGAAGCAGTGTTCCCTGCAGTCCGTTACCCATTAACAGCAGGGCAACGCTCGTCAGCAGAGCTGCTATCGGTGCGATTACGTTGGTCATAGACACCGCCTGTTGTCACGAAAAATCAGGCGCTCAGACCCGGATATGCACGCTGCATCGAATCCGTTCATTGATCAAACAGCTTTGGTTTTTGAAATGGCGTAATTGATCAATTTATCTTTGAGGCGCTGTGAATAAGTAACGAAGTTCGTCATTGAGCCCGCATCGCGCCTGCCGGGGTCGGCCAGCAAGGAAAGCAAGTCTTTCTGCGCGTCATCCAGATGTGCTTGCATCTCTCCGGCCGCCTGTTGCAGGTCGACAGAATTATCGCCCCGAATTACTTTTTTGAGTTCATCGATCAACATGAGCGTTTGGCTCGATAATTCTCTGATCAACAAAAGGAGATCGCTCTTTAGCTCAATATAGTGCTCCGTCATGACTTTTTTCGTGTTGTAAAGGTCATTAATCGAATCATGCACCTGAAACAGGTAGTCGAACTGATTGATGATGCGAATTAGCTCGCTGGACTCCCGCTCATCTCGAACCTGGCCGACGATTTTCGAAAAGTATCCCAGGTATTCCCTTTTCACAAAGTCGGTATACTCGATGCGTTTACCCGCTGCATCGGAAATCCCGCGGTAATTTGTTTCGATGCTCAAGGTCACGAGGTTATAATTTTCCTGGAGGAAGGTGAGTAATCGATCGGAATCTTGAAGCAGGCCATCCTTGATCGTTTCGAAAGTCGCTTCTTCATTATGAACCGGCAGCTGCAGCCTCTCGAAATCCATCTTCCCTTCTCCCAGCAGCATGTCGACCAGGCGGGTAAAGGGACCAATAAACAGAATAAAAATGATGCTGGTTACAATGTTGAAAACCAGGTGGATATTGGCCAGCGCGATCGCCGGGGCAACCGTCAGGGTATTTAATCGGTCGCCAAAAGCGAACAATACCGGCAAAAAGATCAGCACCCCTCCGACATTGAACAAAAAGTGGCTCATGGCCGTTTTCTTGGCGGCGGCATCCATGTTGAACATGGCTATCATCGCGGTTGCGGTCGTTCCTATATTCGCCCCCATGATCAGCGGTACCGCGTTTTCCAGCCCCAGCAACCCCTGCTGAGTGAAGATAATCGCCAATCCGGTCGTCACCGAACTGGACTGAACAACCGCGGTGAACAAACACCCAAAAAGGATCGCATACAGCGGATTTTGCGGCTGCGTCAACAGCTCGATCAAGGCGGCGTTGTTTTGCAGCGGCTGCAGGGAGGTGGAAATCAGATTCAAGCTGAAAAACACGAAACCGAAGTAGAAAATCGCCCTGCCGAATACGGAGTAGCGATTCCTGACCAGCGACAGCACGAAGCCAAGAATAATGAAAGCCGGAGCAAATGCCGTTAGCTTGAAAGCAACGAGTTGTGCAGTGATCGTGGTGCCAATATTCGAGCCGAATATTATGCCAACGCTGCTTTTGAAGGAAAGCACGCCCGCGTTAACAAGGCTGATTGTAATTACCGATGTCGCCGAACTGGACTGGATTACCGCAGTCACCAGGGCCCCGATCGAGACCGCGACGATCGGAATCCGGGTGGCACGGGCAAGCGACCGGCGAAATCGTTCGCCGGAAATATTTTCGATTTCCCTGGAAAAGTTTTCCAGCCCAAAGACAAACAGGATAATTGCTGTCAGGCCTGCCATTAGAATATGAATGTCTTCCATACTAGACAAATCCCATTAATTTAATCTGTAATCGCGAGATCCAAATTCTTGACGCCTGCCAATTTTTTGGTAACAACCATTATTCGTTTGCGGCCTTACGAAGTCTACACCAGGATTATTCTACCCGGCACTGTAGATAACGACTCGGATCCAGATCAGATAGTCACAATTATTGAACAGAGGCGGAAACGAGTTCACGGCCCGACTTGATTGCGTGATCGACGGTGGCCTCGTCGACGGTCAAGTATTCGCAGTTGTTATCGTCGCATTATTAATTGGTTGGTATATAGCGTTGGCCACATTCTTACAAAATCAACTCGCTTCCAACCTTTGAGACGTTCCAACCGGCCAAATGAATTCAACAACCGACTTAAGCCTGGCTACCCCAGGTATCGGACAAAGTGAATCCGCTCGGGAACGGATCAGTCGGATCCAGGCCGATTTGCGAGATTCCGCGTATCCAGCTTTGGCCGGTGACTCGATTGCGTGTCGCCCTGTAGGGCCCCACCTGGACCTCTTCGAGGAAACGGGTTACAAATTCGCCGCCAATGGTGGATCATGAGACTACCTCGTCGCCGGGTTTCACCAGGCCATCGAAGTAACGTACGGCCATATTGGCATTCGAGCCCGTGCCACAGGGAGATCGATCTACCCGCCCTGGCGGTAGCGTGGCACAGGTCCGAATAGCCCCGTCAGGCTAGTCCGAACGGAACATCACGTAAGCAACGCCGTTTATTTCAGGGGTTTCGGGATGAACAATCTGCGCGTCTTTTTTGATGTGATGTAGCAGGGCTACGCCATGCGTGGCAAGATCGCGCGCATATTCGGAAGCGATGCTAAGTTCGAGCTGCTCGACTTCGAGCAGCGCGTAGAACACGCCGCCAAAACACAGGTCATAACGAATCGGACCCCAATCCGGCGTTTCCACGATAGCACTCTTTTGTGCGACAAAAGCCGGCGGCATCTCCAGGCTGACCTGGCTCACCTTGCCAGCGGTACAATCGGCGGTCGCTCGCACGAGCCCGGCAGCTGTATCGAGGCTAACGACGGTTGTCGGCTCGTTCATTTCCTTCATGCCGGTTTCCAGGATGGCCGTGACCGGGCACATGGCATTGGAGCCGGACATTGCGTGAACCTGGTCCGGCTGCAGCACGATCATGCCAAAATCGGCTTCCTTCACGGTTGGTGGGGTGACTAGCACAAAGGATCCCGCCGGCCCGCCTCTGGGCTCCGAACAAAGAAATCTTCTGATCTCATCGTCCACGGTGTTGAGATACTCGAGACTGGCCGCCATCGTTTCGCCAGGGATTCTGAGTATGCCCCCGGTGATTACCCCTCCAATTTCACCGGCACAATGTACATCGACAGCCGTAGTGTTCGTTTCCAGCGCATTTGTCTATTCTCACGTCATATAGCTAAAAGCGATCCGGGCTGAACGAGGATATATCAATGCCTGGCGTTCGCCCCGCCACCAATTTTGTGACCAGCTTACCGCTTGTGGCACAAAGCGTCAGACCCAGCTGCCCGTGCCCGGTGTTAAAAATGAGGTTAGGTATGGCTCGCGCCCGACCAATAATCGGTTTTGTGTCTGCAGTCAGAGGCCGGCGCTGTTAACCAGAACCTCGATGCTCCCCCACTTCTCCATTGCGAGGTCGACCAGGCGCTGCATGTCCTGCGTCGATTGATTCGATCCGGTGATGCCAATGCCGCCGAGTTCCTCGGCCAGCGCTTCGCCCTTGCCGGATGACGAGAGGATTCCAACGAGGTAACCGTCATTCGCCAGACGTCTCGCACTGACGGAAGTCGGGCGCAGTTATCACAGGTCGATTCGGCGGGCGCCCCGAATTCTGTTAACGGTAGATATGGAGCATGACAGGCTGGTCGAGTTGTGGCGGGATACCCGGACCGATCAGGAAGGTTATTACATCGTTTATCCTCGCAGCAGAGATTCCGATTCCGCCAGGGATGCATTTATTGCGTGGGCCAAAGCCGAAGTCGCGAACAGTGGTTCGGAAAGCAGGGCGTAGAGAGATTTAAATGGCGCCCCAGGGGCGGACAAAATCGCCTGGAGCGATTTTGAGCGAGCGCGGCGAGGCCGAAGGCCGCGGCTCAGGGATGAGCTGTTTCGGCACACCGCGCGCAATCGGACCGGCCGGCGTCCCGGGGGTCCGCGCCCGACACCGACACGAGATATTAAGTCGGATATATTTTTTCTTAACTTAATAAAAACAGTTACTTACGCGCTCCCCATTTCTTTTTGATTCTTCTTCGCCATGCCTGAAACAATCTCATCTTCAAATGTCAATTGATCGCCTTCAAGATGTATCCTCACCAAACGGATTAGCATGTTTTCATCACCAAAATTCTCATAATACAAAAACATATTGCTATCGTTTGTATTGTTGCAGGATGACAACGAGCCACACATGTACTGGGTAAATGTGTGGCCGTAGTACAGGTCGGTGGACCTTCTTATTTCCAGTTCATGGGTATGACCGCAGAAAACATGTTCAATATTGTGCTCCCTGACAAAATCGATGAGACGCAAAGGGTTGTGAAGCGGATGAGCGTCAGTCCCAAGAATTGAATAGTGAACCAGCAGTACCGCCTTTTCATAGGTCAACTGCTTCAGGGCAGCTGAAACAGTGCGCAATATCTCAACATCGACATATCCATAGTCACTGTACAATTGACTGGTATCAATACTGACAACTAACACCGAGTCTCCATTGACTGAAATGGTTTCTATAAAGTTGATATCAGTAAAATTATCGCTCAACTTGGTAATACTTCGATCCAGAAAAACATTCTCTTTGACGCACTGGTCAGTATCCAGTGGATAGATTATTTCCGGGTCGTATATGTATTTCTTAAAAAACTCTGAACCCCGCATGTTTCTCTTATCATGGTTCCCAATAAGGGAAATAACGTGTTTACATTCGAGAGATTCTAAAAAACCGCCTACTTCCTGGAATTCACTCTCAAGACCGTCAGTGGTGTTATCTCCGGTATTGAAAACGATGTCGGCACCATAGGAATTTAGCTTTTCCAGCAAGACCTTATTGTTCCCTTCCCAATGCCGGGGACCGAAATGTATGTCCGAAATATGTAATATATTCACTTCGCTTCACTAATTCCTGTAGCACAAAGAAAAATCAACCTGGAACCTGCACACAATAGGGGCAATACCGGTGACTGTACACCTAATTTAAATTCGAAGGGCCCGTGTCGATTGATCCGGTATCTTTCGAGTTGGCCATTCCTGAACGATCCGGCGCAGATATTCGCAGGAAGAATTCTGATGGAAAGGGAAACTGGCCGCATGACAGATCGATTATTCTTCGTCAATGTCCTCGAAACAGGCCTGCGCTAGCCGCTTCAGCCCCGCAGCCAGCAATGAGCCGCCCGGATTTCACCCACGAGCAGTCCTCTGGAGTTTTCTATTTGTGGGGATATATGGGCTTGAAGTTGCTGCTTTTCTGCGTCGGCCAGGACGCCTAAATGATCGAGAATTTCCAGCAGGGCGGCCGATCGGGCTCGGGCGCTACCATCGGATATTTTCAATGCAATCCCCAGTCCCTGCTGAGGCAAGGCTGCGGTGAGAACCCCCTCGGCTCCTGTTTTTGCCAGCACTGCTCCATTGGTTACCTGGTTTAGCTCACTGACCACGGTTCCATGTCCGGCTGCGTATAGCGGTTCACGAATGATGGCCTGTTGAATGCGAAAAATCGCTTGCGCGCGAGCATCGGCCAAATCTGCTGGATTGGCGAAACGGGCGACCATAAGGGCAAGCTTTAACAAGGGCATTGTGGGCGCAGGAAACCCGCAGCCATCGACCCCTGTCGGATAGTCCAGAACATTGACGCCAGCAAGCTTGGACAGGCCGTTCATGGATAACTGCTGTAATGGGTGATCGACGAGATGGAAGTCTTGCAGTGACATTTTCAAATGCAGTGCCATGGTTAGAAATCCGGCATGTTTGCCTGAACAATTGTGATGAACCCGGCAGCCTCGCTGCCCTGAAGCCAGGAGTTTATGGGCACTGTCGACATCGTCAGGTAAATCAGCGCCACAGGCCAGCTGGTCCTCGGTCAGTTCAAGGCGATCCAGCCAGGCGGTTACCAGTTGCTGATGCATGGGTTCGCCCTGATGAGAAGCACAGGCTATGGTTATCTCCGCATCACTCAAGCCAAAATGTTCGCTCGCACCGCTGTCGACCAGATCGATCGCAAGCAACGGCTTGAGAGCAGATCGCGGGAATATCAGCTTGTCGATATTACCCCAGCCATGCAAAACATTGCCTCTATCATCACAGACCGCCGCACTGCCAAAATGCCGGCTTTCCACAACGTCATTACGTGTAACTTCAACCAGGAGTTGATCGGGCATATAAATGGAATCCTTCAATCAGAAACAGCGACCGGAGCTACAGGTTATTACCGCACGAGCCGCGCCGTCCAATGCCTGATTCGGTGGCTCTGTTGCGATAAAGACATCAGTCTCAACTGCACGCGTTTACCTGGCAAGATCAGAGTATCTGGCTGAGAAACAGCCGGGTTCGCTCGTGCTGGGGATTGGTGAAAAACTCGTTGGGCTCATTCTCCTCAACGACATCTCCCTCGTCCATAAAGATCACCCGGTCGGCGATGGTCTTGGCGAATCCCATCTCGTGGGTCACCACGATCATCGTCATTCCGGTGTCGGCCAACTCGACCATGACATCCAGAACTTCCTTGATCATCTCCGGATCGAGAGCCGAGGTAGGTTCATCGAACAGCATGATCTTGGGGTTCATACACAGCGAACGGGCGATTGCGACACGCTGCTGCTGGCCGCCTGAAAGCTGGCCGGGAAATTTGTCAGCCTGTTCGGGAATTTTGACTCGCTCAAGATACTTCATGGCGGTTTCCCGGGCCTCGGCTTTGGGCATATGGCGAGTCCAGATCGGGCCGAGGGTAAGGTTTTCAAGAATGGAAAGGTGAGGAAACAGATTGAAACTTTGAAATACCATACCCACTTCGGTGCGGATATGATCGATGTTCTTCAAATTTTTATTGAGCGTTATACCGTCGACCACGATGCTGCCCGCCTGGTGCTCCTCAAGACGATTGATACAGCGGATAAGGGTCGATTTTCCCGATCCCGACGGACCGCAAACAACGATCCGCTCACCCTTGTGCACGACCAGGTCAATGTCCTTCAAGACGTGGAATTCGGAATACCATTTATTGACCTTGTCGAGCTCAATGATCACTTCACTGGATGCGGCGGACGCCAGTTGCTCCCTGGCTCCCTGTATTTCACGACTATCTGAATCGCTCATTTTTTCTCCCCGGGCACTGCCGGATCAATGCTTGTGATCAGTCGATAATTTAAGTTCAAGACGACGGCTGTATTTTGACATGACGAAACAGATCAAAAAGAAAAGCGTAGCGCCAAAAATCAGCGGTTCATTGTGCAATCCACGCCAGGTAACATCCACGCTAACCGCGCGCAACATACCCAGAATATCGAATAGCCCGATGATAGACACCAGCGTGGTATCTTTCAGCAAACCGATAAAATTGCCCACTATGTTAGGAATCATGTGCTTCAGGGCCTGGGGCATGACAATCAATCCCATGGTTTTCCAGTAACCCAGACCAATAGTATGGGCGCCCTCGAACTGACCTTTGGGGATCGTCTGTAAACCGCCGCGCACGGTTTCGGCCATGTAACAGGCATTGAACAGACAGACGGCGATAATCACCTGCACCAGCTTGTTGAGCACAATACCTTCGGGCATAAACAGCGGGAACATCGCCGTCGCCATGAACAGTACCGTTATTAATGGAACGGAGCGGAACAATTCGATGAATGCGGTGCTCAGAACCCGGATTACCGGCAGCCTGGAGCGACGACCCAGGGCAAGGATAATGCCACCCGGCAGGGCCGAAGCAATGCCGACCCCAGCGATGATCAGGGTGAGGAACAAGCCGCCCCATTGTGTCCAGGGCACAGCGACAATGTTCCAGCTCATTTGCCAGACAAAAACCACAGCAAAGCCCGCGCCGAAGATGCATATGAGACTATTGCGCTGGCCCTTTTCCGAGGCATCTCTGATAGCGGGCAGCCGAATCATGAACTCACGCAGTCCGCCGCCACCGGTCAGGCCTATGATTGAATGTACGGTATTGCAGGCCAGGCAAACGATGGCGGCGGTTACCATGATCTGCATGAAGAGGCCCTTGTCGCCGCCAGCAAAAAGATAGCCCGCCAGAAAAGGATAGAGGAACACCACGGTCAGGCCGATCAGGATTTTTGCCTTAACGCGCGGCAACCACAACGGTGCCATCCAGATAGCCAGCACAACCAGCCCAAGATTGAGGCGCCACAATTCTTCACGCGGGTAGCGCCCATAAATAATAT
>Ga0224508_10000588_pt1 | contig 35395 bp, 28 predicted proteins | sample SF_Jan12_sed_USG_4_FD_170157 | JGI IMG/M metagenome (GOLD analysis project Ga0224508, IMG submission 170157) | Sediment microbial communities from San Francisco Bay, California, United States - SF_Jan12_sed_USGS_21 | ecosystem: Environmental > Aquatic > Marine > Sediment | place: USA...
GCGACAGACTTCCCGGGACGCCTCCGCAGGAGCGTCGCCCCATCCGTACTCGGAGTCGCCTTCAGAACCGGACGCGCGAGCCCTGTTCTGTCGAGGCCAGCCGCAATTAACGATCCACGTTGGAATCGGTCGCCGTCCCGTTGAGGCCGGACCATCCGTCGCGGACGATCCCGAAACTCCGCTTGCGACGAAGATGGTAGGTCGGAGATTCCCAGCCGGGCCAGAGATAGGTCGGAAATCCCTTCAGCGTGGAGCCCCGGGCCGGGATCGCCGTGACCCGGCGGCGGCCCCGGGGCGAATTCTCCAGCCAGAGCAGTTGGAATCGAAAGCCGTCGGTCTCGACCGTATCGACCACATCATCCTGCCGGGTCGTCTCGTGAATGACACGGCGGGACGACGGGTCCGCGACGTTCAAGAGCCCCCACGGCAGTCGAAGCTCCAGGGTGGTTCCATCCGCCGACAGGAACCAATCGCTGAGGGAGTCGTACTGCTCGTCTTCCGCCCGGGTCGTTCCATGACGCAGCGGACTACGGCTGTACCCACGTGCGGGGTAGTAGGTCCCATCCCTTCCGTACCGATCGCGATTGGTGAAGACCGAGATCTCCACGAAGTCGCCGCGGTCGTTGTCCGTCGAACGATACGGTCGACGGTTCCTCTGGCTGAAGAGATCGTAGGGGCGATCCACAAGGATCCGTGCGTGATCACGGTCTTCGATCTGCACGAGGAACTCGAAACCGGGTGTCGTTTTGAGTCCCGCCGGATCCGGGAGTCGATGGGAACCTCGTTGCGCGTCGTAGGTGTCGATCGCGAGCCACAGTTCGGATCCTGGTTCGGCGAGCGAGCGGTCGGATTCGATCTCTACCAGCACGTAAAGAAAACCCTCGTCGCTGGTGATTCGCATGGCGAGACGATCGGACTTGCCTCCCTGCTGATGGATCGGAACGTGTTGCCAGTCCGTCGTCAAGCCGTCGAGCACGATGGTCGGTCCATCCCGACCCGGCCGTGCCGCGATCAACCCGAAGTTCTGTTCCGCGTCCAGTGCGTTGTGCCAGAGCCGATTTCGATCGACCGGAGACTCGTAGTTCATGACGATCCAGTTGCGCTTGAACCACTCATCCACCCACGCGAACAGGATGCCTCCGGCCAGACCCGCGTCGTGGATGTTCTTCATCAGCCGTAGATTCACCCGACCCTGGGCAACCTCGTCGTGTCCACCATGATGCTGACCCTCGGGCTGCAGGTGAGCGATTCCGCGAGATGAGGGCACGCCCAACTCCGCCACCAGGATGGGCTGGTTGCCGTGATGACGACGAAGCGCCTGGAGATAACCCAGGTAACGAGCCACGCCCTCGTCATCGCGAGCCTCTGCGTAGCCCGGGTCCAACAACATGAACTCCGGATAGTACGGATAGGCGTGATAAGAGGCGTAGGTCCCGGCACGATGCCGGCTCGTCGAAACGATTCGGGTCGCATCGACCTGACAGAGGTCGTTGTCATACTCCTTGATCTCGGCGTCGTCGGGCTCCCCCGCCCGCTTGCGGATGGCCAGCTCTTCCTCGACGGTCGCCTCGGTTGGGTGGATCAGCGGATCCAACGTCGGCCACGACGTAAACCCAACGGGGTGTTGGCTGCCGTAGTACTCACTCTCGTGTCGAGCGGCGGTCTCCAGGGTCGAGGCCAACCAGGCCTCGATCGGAGTCGCGGATCCGACCGTGGAGATGTAACGACCGCTAAACGTGTTTCGATCCGGGTAGCGTCGATCGAACGCGTCGACGGAGTAGGGCTCCCACTCCCGTCCGAGCAGCCAGGCCAGGACATCGCCCGAGACATCCACATCGTAGATCCCGTCTGCGTGCCCCGGACGCTCCGGCAACCGAAGGTTGCCGTGGATGGCATCGATCACCCGACGGATCTCGTCGCGGAAGGCCGTGTCGAACACGGGGTCGTGATAGTCGTGGGCCGGCGGCAGCTCTGTCCACACACCCTGTACAAGCCACAGTCGCTGGTTCGGATACTGTTGATTGTGATCCCGCAGGGCTCGGTAGAGGCTTGGCGGATGAAGTGTGTACAGGCGGACGACGTTGGCCCCCAGCACTCGCATCTCGTCAAACCACTGGCGATACAACGCCTCGTCGTCCGGGAACTCGGCGGGGTAGCGTCCGGGTAGCGCGGTCCCCAGATTGACACCGCGGACGAACAGACGTTCCCAGGCGCCCTGTCGGCGGACCTCGAAGTGAGCCTCCCCCGCACGAGCGACCACGTGAATCGAATCCGTCTCCGTCGCCGGACGGGGTCGGGATTCCTCGAGGACTCTTCCCTCAAGACGCGCCAGCCACGCGCCGAGCGTCGCGTCGTCCGGGGCCAGAGCCGCCGCACGGCGCCACGTCGTCCTCGCCGCCACGGGGTCGTCGAGCCGTTGCTGGGCCAGCCCCAAGCCCTTCAGCGCGTCGACATCGTCGGGACGACGGGTCGTCACCCACTCGAATGCCTCTTGCGCAGGTTGCGGGGCGCCGGACCTCAACGAGGCCCAACCAAGCAGTGCGTAGTAACCGACCTCCTCGGACCCGGCCGAGATCGCCGTCTCGAGGATCTGGATCGCCTCGTCCCAGCGATCGGCGCGGTAGGCCTTTAGGGCCGATGCGTACGGGTCGTCAGGTTCCGCGGAGTGCGCGACCCCCGCGCCGAAGAGGACGAGGATGAGCAGCAATCGTCGCATGGTCTCTATCCGGATGTTCGTTCGGAGGCGGTCGGTTCCTTGGGGTCTCGCCCGAAGCCCACGCGATCCATCCGACCCCAGCCTCGACGACGCCATAGTACATCCCAGAACGCTCGCACCTTGAACAACGACAGCATCTGCCGGTAGCCGAAGTTCTCGAGTATGCCGAATGCGATCAGCTTGGTGAGGTCCATCCAGCTTGGGTACCGCCGAAACGACATCTCCTCGAGGAGCACGGCGGCCACGGATAGAAAGATGCCATAGAGGATCGCCGCAGCGAGGAACAACAGGAAATACTCGATATTCAATAGCCCCAGGGCGTACGCAAGAATGACAACGATATAGCCGAGGATCTCGATAAACGGCCCCAACATCTCGAAGAACACCATGTGGGGAAACGCCAGCATGCCCAACCCCCCGTAACGAGGGTTGAAGGTCACGCCACGATTCTCCCAGAGCACCTGGATCAGGCCGCGATGCCACCGATTGCGCTGCCGACGGAGCACGGAGAGCGACGAGGGAACCTCGGTCCAGCAGACCGGGTCGGGAACGAACACGACTCGGTACTTTCTTTTCTTGCGCTTGAGGAATCGATGGAGCCGAACGACGAGATCGAGATCCTCCGTCTCGGTGTCTCGACTATAGCCGCCGATCTCGACGACCTCGTGCTTGCGATAGACACCAAAGGCACCGGAGATGATCAGGAGCGAGCGCAAGACGCTCCACCCCACCCTTCCGCTCAGGAAGGCACGCAGGTATTCCACGACCTGGAAGATCGGCAGCGGCTGCCCGGGAAGCGCGATGCGGGTCACGCGGCCGTCCTTGACGGTACAGCCGTTGACGATTCGCACGATGCCCCCGACGGCCACGGTCTCCTGGGGGTGCTCCATGAAAGGCTTGACGACCCTCAATAGCGCGTTGTCCTCGATCACCGAGTCGGCATCGACTGAACAGAACAACGGGTAGCGACAAATATTGATGCCCGCATTCAACGCGTCCGACTTTCCACCACGCACCTTGTCGACGACGATCAGCCGGTCATGGACCAACGATCCATAGACGCCGCGAATCTCCTCGGTAGGGATGCTCTTCTGATAGACCTTGTCCAACTTCGACAAGTCGAACGCCCGCAACAGTCGATCGAGAGTCCGGTCGTCGGAGCCGTCGTTGACGACGATGATCTCGAACTCGCTGTAGTTGACCATCATCAGCGAACGGACGGTCTCGACGATCGTCTTCTCTTCATCGTGGGCGGCGACCACGATGGAGATGGGCCACGTCATCTCCGACTGCATGATCTGCTGGTAGTCGGAGAAGAATGTTCGACGAACGAAAACAAAGACCGCGCGGAGCGAGAGGATGAACAACAGCAGATAGGTGCTGTTCAACGCAATGAAATAGATCAAGACGAAGAGGTTGAATCCGTAGATCAGATCGATGGCCAGCTGAGTCCAGTTCATGCGGACGCCTCCCCGGCCCCATGGGAGAGGATCGCCTTGAGCGCTTCACGAACCTTCTCTGTCGCGTGCTCGCTGGCGGCAACCTGGAGCCGGTCGGTCTGGCCCGCATCCACCAGGTGTTGGGCGAATCGCTTGGCCTTCGCGCGAACCTCGTCGTTGGGGTGGTTGAGTTCCGCGATACGGGCATCTACCACCCCGGACTCCTGCAGCATGAGGACGGCCTGGTGACGGGCGAAGCGATCGTCGTCGCCCAGCGCTTCCTCGAGAATCCGCAGACCCCTCTGACCGATCGAACGGAGCGCTCGCGCCGCATTGCTGCGAACCCACCACTCCTGATCCGCCAGCGCGCCTCTCAGCGCACCTAACGACTCTGCTGACTTGGTTCGACCCAGCGCCTTGGCCGCCATCGCGCGAACCGGCCACTCGTCGTCCTGCAGCGCGCGGGCTAGATCGGATGCAGTATGAGGATCCGCGATGCATCCCAGTGCGTGGCACGCACGTGCCCGGATGTCGGGGTGAGAATCGTCCAGGTGGCCGACAAGCCATGGCACGCTCTGCAGCGGTCGGATGCGACCCAGCACATCGAGTGCGGCGAGTTTTCCACTTGTCTCCAGCTCATCGAAACGTGATGTCAGCTCGTCGACCACTCTTCGGCCCATGCCCGTGAGAATGTCCGCGACGCGGATCGTCGACCAGCGATTGGGCTCATTGAGTGCGCCTATCAACACACGAATCGCGTCGCCTCCGCCAAGCACGCCAAGCCCCTTGGCCGCACGCATACGGACCTCCGGCGTCGCATCGTTCAGGGTACGGACCAGGCCCGCCGCGGCACGGGGAGACCCGGACTGGCCGAGCTTCTCGGCCGCCGCGGCTCGAGACCACCATCGTCGATGGTCCAGACGATCGAGCCAGCGGTCGATGGATCCCAGATCGTCAAGAGCCAGAGTCATGCGTTCTCTTTCGATCCCACGCACCTGCTGGATGTTGTCCAGCAGGACTCGCTCGAGTACTGGAACGTCCGACGCGGTTGCATCGGGAATGACATCGGAGATCGTCGACTGATCGCCATGAACGTATTGCAGGACCTGTGGCTCCAGCCGTTTGCGCCGGCGGCGATAGCGAAGTTCAAGCGTCTCGCGCCAGGCTTTACTGACAACGATCACGACCGTCAGCAGCAAGAAGGTCGCGGACGTTACGATGATTGCCCAGGCGAGGATCGTGTACATCAGCGTCCCCCCCCGATGCGGGCGAGGATCTTCTGAATGCGAACGACGAGTTCACGCGCGTGGAACGGTTTGACGATGTAGTCCTCGGCCCCGGCTTCCAGGCCGGCGACGATGTCCTCCTCCCGGTCCTTCATCGAAAGAACGACGATCGGGATGTCTCGCAGGGTCGCGTTGGACTTCGCTCGCCTCAACAGATCGAACCCGTCGAGGTATGGCATGACCACATCCGTGACCACGAGGTCGGGACGCCACGACTCCATCTGGGTCCATGCCGATTCGCCGTCCTCCGCTTCGCGAACCTCGAACGATTCGCGGGTCAGCAGCGTCACGACGAATCGCCGGGTGACCGGGTCGTCCTCGGCGACGAGGATCCTACGCGGCGTCATGGTCGGACTCCGCGCCAGACCCAGCGAAGACCGTAAAGCCGGCTTTCGAAGCCGCCGGCGTTCTGGGCGGCGTAGTCGCCCCAGTCCCCGTAGAACTCAAACGCGTTTGCTCGACCGATGGGAATACCCAGGAGATAGTCGACACGCTGGGAGACGTCGTTCGTCGTCTTGACACCGCTGCGCTCGAACGACTGCAGGCCGATGGCCAGTCCCAGTTCGTAGTAGCAGTCTTTCCGTCCGAACGTGTCTCGCAGCCGGATATTTGCCCCGTGGGCGAAGAATCCCTCGGGGTCGAAGTATCCGTTGTCGAGGTCCAGGGAGTAGTCAAAATAACGGGCGGTGTAACCGAGTTCGAGTCGAACGGCTGAAGTCGGCACCCGGAACGTGACGGAGGCCAGAGCGTTGTCACGTTTGTTGCCGTCAGACACGTCACTGGTCCCGACTTCGAGGGCCAGTCGCCATCGATCGTTGAGTTGCCCGCGTGTTGAGGCCGTGTAGTCGTCGAAGAGGATCCGATTGTCGGTGATCGTCGGCGAGTAGCGCACCGCGCTACGTCGCGCACGCAACTGGAACTGCCAGCGCCGATTGGTTCCCCACAGGTGAGAGAGCTCACCGACGAACTCGCTGTCCTGCTCTCCCGTCGTCGACTCCAGACGATCGACACCCGCGTGGAGGGTCAATTCACTTCCACGCCCGGTGACCTGGGTGAGGGCGGCCCAGATCGCATCGATCGCGGCCTCTCCCGTCGGGTCCTGCATATCGAATCGCGCCGCGCCAACGACCAGGCCGGTTCCGCCCGCAACGCGCCAACCCGCGCGAACGCCGAACCGATCCAGCGTGTTGTCGTCGGTGTCACTAAGCTGATCCACCCACACCCTGACGACGGGTGCTCGGGCGTCGTCGACCTGACGAGCCAGCTTCAGAACCTCGCGGTCGTCGGGGTGACGGGCCTCGAGTTCACGGGTGCGTCGTGTCGCGCGACCGATCCCCCCGGACCAGAGATCCAGGTACGCCCGGCCGATCTCGGCATCGCGGTTGTCCGGATCGAGCGCCAGGGCTCGCTCGTACCAGGTTCGCGCGATCCGATGACGACCCTCCCACGCGAAGCAGCTACCGGTCCCGACGAGGGCGTCGACGTCTCCTTCGTCGCGTGAGAGGAGATTGGCGTAGTGGCTACGCGCACGATCGTAGGAACCGTCCCAGGACAGCGTACGTGCGAGTCCAAGCTCGACTTCGCGATCGTCCGGTGAACGTGCGAGCAATGATTCGAAGGACTCGATCGATTCCTGGTGTCGACCGTCCCACGCGAGAACCGTGGCGCGGCCGAGGGCTGCGTCGCGGCTATCGGGCCAGCGTGAAACGACCTGATCGTAGCGGGCGATGGAGCGATCGAGGTCGCCCTGCCACGAGTGGAGCCTGGCGGCCATCAGCCAGACCTGAAGATCCTGGCTCCCCGCGGCGATGGCGCGTTCGTAGAGATCGAGGGCCCGGGCGTGATCTCCACCACGGTACGCCGCATCGGCCTCCTCATGAGGTCCGGCAAGAAGAACCGTGACAGCGAGCGCGCAGGCGATCGCGACACCAATCTGTGTCAAACGTCTCACTGGACCCCGACCTGCCATTGCCCCCCGGCAGATGGCCTGGGGTCAATATAGGTTCCGGATGATCATAATCAACGGATGCGAAACCCGATGCTGCGACCCTGGGGTTGCCCCTCGACCCGGACGCCGGCAGGCTGAGGAGGCCTCCGGGAGCCGAAGATGTCCCTCGATCCTGCGGTCTGGGTTGCGCTGGCGTTGTTGCCGGAGGTGGGCCCGCTCCGTTTCTCGCGGCTGATGGAGGCGGGATACCCAGCCGACGCGATCCCGGATCTCCCGGCCGCTCGCGTGGGGGTCGGAAAGCGGGCTGCCGCCTACGACCACGCACGGCGGAGTGTCCGGCGTCGGGCCGCACACGAACTCCGTCATGCCCGGCGTCTCGGGATCCAGATCATTCCGAGAGACTCCCCTCGCTACCCGACACTCTTGAAGGAGATCCACGACCCACCCTTCGTGCTGTGGGTGCGGGGAGAGCTTCCCGTCGTGGGGCCGCGAGTCGCCGTCGTCGGCTCCCGGACACCGACGGCGTATGGTCGACGTGTGGCGGTCGCGCTGGCGGAACGACTCAGCGAGCGAGAGATCGAGACGGTCTCCGGCGGAGCCCGCGGTATCGACGGGTTGGCCCATCAGACGGCCGTGGAGTCCGGTGGCCGGACGGTCGCCGTCACCGGTGCGGGCCTCCTGCGGCCCTACCCGCCGGAGCACGCTCCGCTTTTCGATCGGATCGCCGATCGTGGCGCGATCGTTAGTGAGTTCCCCCTGGAGCAGGAGCCCTCCGCCGGCCATTTCCCACGACGGAATCGACTGATCAGTGGCCTATGTTCCGTGGTGGTGGTGGTCGAGGCCGCGGTTCGCTCGGGCTCGCTGACCACCGCGACCCACGCCCTCGATCAGGGGCGAGAGGTCCTGGCGATTCCGGGCCCGATCACGTCGGCAAAATCCGCCGGATGCCACCGCCTGATCCGGGACGGCGCCGCCCTGGTCGAAAGTCTGGAGGACGTCGTGGAGGCGTTTCCCATGGCCGGACGGCCCCTAAAACGTTGCAATACAAACACTTATCCCGATCCCGCCCTGGACGGCCTCTCCACCGATGAGAAATCCGTGCTAGGAATACTCGACGACGTGGAGCCGTTCCATGTCGATCAGATCGCCGACCGGGTGCCATTTGGCGTGGCAAGACTGCAGGCAGCCCTGATGGGCTTGCAGTTTCGCGCCGCGGTTGATGAACCGGCACCTGGGTATTATCTTTCCCGGCCTCGGAGGGACAGCTAACCGATGGGTATCTCACTCGTCATCGTTGAGTCACCGGCTAAGGCCAAGACTATCAACAAGTTCCTGGGCAAGGGCTTCATCGTCCGTGCCTCGATGGGGCACGTTCGCGACCTTCCCAAGCGAGAGCTGGGCGTCGACGAAGAGACCTTCGAGCCGACTTACACGGCGCTCCCCGACAAGAAAAAGACCCTGGTAGACCTGAGAAAGGAAGCCCGCAAGGCGTCGGCGATCTACCTCGCCGCTGACCCGGATCGCGAAGGCGAGGCGATCTGCTGGCACCTCCAGGCCGAGCTGGCCAAGTCGACCGACGCGAAGTTCCACCGGGTCCTTTTCAACGAGATCACCAAACGGGCGATCCTGCAGGCGTTCGAGGAGCCCCTCGAAATCGATGTGGACAAGGTCGAGGCCCAGCAGGCCCGTCGCATCCTCGACCGACTCGTCGGATACAAGATCAGTCCGCTGCTGTGGGACAAGGTCCGCCGCGGCCTGTCTGCCGGTCGCGTGCAGAGTGTGGCACTTCGGATCATCTGCGAACGCGAACGGCAGATCCTGGCGTTCAAGTCGGACGAGTACTGGTCCCTGAACGCCGGACTGAGCGCCGACGCCCCGCCGCCCTTCCGCGCCAAACTCCTCATGAAGGACGGCAAGAAGGTCGAGATCGACTCTCACAAGGGGATGGGAACGGTGCTCGGCGACCTGGGCTGGAACGTCCAGGAGGTCACCCCGGTCGAGGACGGCCCCAAGGATGCGGTCGAACTGAAGATCGAGCGGACGGCCGACAGCACGCCCTTCAAGGTGGTCTCGGTCCAGGCCCGCGAGAAGAAGAAGCATCCCCTACCCCCCTTCATCACATCGAAACTCCAACAAGATGCGTCCCGCCGTCTGGGCTTCCCGGTCCAGAAAGCGATGCGCGTGGCGCAGGGGCTCTACGAGGGTCGAGAGATCGGCGACCGCGGGACGGTCGGCCTGATCACCTACATGCGAACCGACTCGACGCGAGTCTCCGACGAGGCGATCGCCGACGTCCGTGAGTTCATCCACAAGCAGTACGGCAAAGAGGCCGCTCCGGAAAAACCCCGGGCCTACAAGGTCGCAAAGCAAGCCCAGGAAGCGCACGAGGCGATCCGCCCGACGTCGATGGAGCTGACACCCGATGTGGTCAAACCGTTTGTCGGTCGCGACGAGTGGCGCCTCTACACCCTGATCTGGAACCGATTCGTCGCCTCGCAGATGGAGTCCGCCGTCTTCGATGTCACCCGCGCCGATATCGAGGCAGGGTCCTACACGTTCCGCGCCAACGGTCAGGTCCTCAAGTCTTCGGGATTCCTCGCGGTCTACTCCGAGGCCAAGGGCGAAGACGAGAAGAAGAAAGAAAAGGAAGACGGCGAGGGAGACGAGTCCACCGACCGTCGCCTGCCGGCCCTCGTCGAGGGACAGGAGCTGGATCTGGCGGAGTTGCTACCCAAACAGCACTTCACCCAGCCCCCGCCGCGCTTCTCCGAAGCGACCCTGGTCAAGGAGCTCGAAGAGAACGGGATCGGTCGTCCTTCGACCTACGCCCAGATCCTCAGCACGATCATGGATCGGAGCTACGTGGACAAGGATGGCCGCCGATTCCGTCCGACCGAACTCGGGCTGCTCGTGAACGACCTGATGGTTCACTCGTTCGGTCAGTTGATCGATGTCGGTTACACGGCCCGGATGGAAGAAGAGCTGGATCGCATCGAGGAGGGCGACCTCAACTGGATCGAGGCGCTGAAGGAGTTTTCCGTCAGCTTCGAGAAGGACCTCGAGACGGCCCGCGTTGAGATGCGGAACGTCAAGGCCGAGGCGATCCCGACCGATCACAAGTGCGACAAATGTGGTGAAATGATGGTGATGAAGTGGGGCCGATTCGGTCACTTCCTCGCCTGCTCCGCGTATCCCGAGTGCAAGAACACGAGAGACCTGGGCGACTCAACCGACGCCGGTGCCGACGATCGTGCATCGATGCCGGCCGCCGCCAAGGCGGCCCGGGCACTTCAAGAACCTAATCCCATCGAGACCGAAGCGGAACCCTGCGAGAACTGCGGTCAGGCGATGGTGTTGCGACGTGGACGCTTCGGACAGTTCCTCGCGTGCTCCGGTTATCCCGACTGCAAGACCACCCGCAAGATCATGGTCGGCAAGGACGGCAAGGCCGAGGCCAAGGCCGATGTGCTTCTGGACGAATCCTGCCCACGATGTGACGCCAAGTTGGCGGTCAAACAGGGACGGTTCGGCGAATTCACCGCCTGTTCGACCTACCCCAAGTGTCGCTACGTGAAGATGAAAGAGACCGACATCGACTGCCCGGAGTGTGGCAAGGCGAAGGTTGTCGAGCGTCGTAGCAAGCGTGGCAAGTTGTTCTACGGCTGTGGCGCATACCCCGATTGCAGCTTCGTGACGTGGAAAAAGCCGATCGACAAGGCGTGCCCTGATTGTGAGAGCCCGTTCCTCGTCGAGAAAATCACGAAGAAACATGGCCGGCAGCTGATGTGTGACGCGGAGAACTGCGACTACATCGAAACGACCGAGGCGTGAAGCCGACACGTATTACCCCCTTCCCCAATGGTGAGATCGGAATCGTCTGGGACGACGATCACGAGACCTACCTATCGAACCACCGACTACGCTGCGCGTGCCCCTGCGCTGTCTGCGTGGACGAGATGAGCGGGAGGAAGATCCTCGACGACTCGCGGGTGGCCGCGGATATCGCCGCGATGGCCATCCACGCCGTCGGCCAGTACGGGATCGGAATCCGTTGGAGTGACGGCCACGATACCGGGATCTACACCTATCGTACGCTTCGCGAGATGTGTGAGTGTGAGGCCTGTCGCGGGGAGGGCGGCTAGGTCGACCGCCAGGGCGGCGGCTCGATGGGCGTCACGCCCTTCTTCACAAGCCAGCGTTCGATCGCATCGCGACCACGCTCGGCACGGAACAGGAACCAGGCGTCCCGCGTCTCGGTATGTTCGTTGAGGACTCGCTTCAATTCCGCCGGCGCGTCGTCGGCCTCCAGGGCCTCTTTCAATAACTTCCGGTCGCCGGCATCGGCATCCTCGGCTTCGTTGATGAATCGGATCATCCACCGCAGCTTCGTGTCGACGGCCAGGCAGTGGATTCGCGGACGCAGCGTCGAGTCGTCGAGCGGCTTGGAGAACACGGCATGCGCATCGAAGTGGGCGTCATCCTGATCGGATTCGCTGTCCTCGCCTTCGCCTTCCAGAGTGACGTAACCGGTCACCAGGTCAAGACAATAGACGAGTTCTTCGTTCTGATTATTGAAGGCGATCTCGAGTTCGCCCCAATCGACCTTGATGGGTTTGTGTTTCATCGCTCTATTGAAGTCCACATGGTCCCGGTGGACCCAAATGAATTCTGCGTCCGACGGGGCCAAAAAAGCAAGCGAGAGTTGATCAGAAGCGTCGAGATCCTTGCTCCAGCCCCATGCCGGTGACAGAATCGCGGCCGGAGGGTCTTCCCATGGCCGGATTCGACGATATGTACCAGGAGGGTGGCGCCGTCACCTGGCAGGCCGGCAAGGAGGACGTGGTTCGCCAGGTCGTCGAACTCCTGATGGGCCTGGACAAGGCGTCGAGGGTTCTCTACTTCGGGTGTGGCACCGGCTGGACCTCCGAGATCCTCACGGCCAGCGGAGCCCGCTATCTGGGGATCGACCCATCCGCCGAGGGCCTCGCGGTCGCTCAACGACGTCACGGCAACGATTCACGGATCCGCTTCCATCAGCTCCGGATGGACGAGGCATTGACCGATGCACTGCGGGGGGCGACGTTCACGCATATCTTCGCCCTCGACGCGCTCTACTTCGTGCCCGATGTCGAGGGGACGTTGCGCGCGCTCCACGGCGCATTGGAACCCGGCGGCACGCTGACCACGATCTCGCACCTCTATCGTGAGAGCCGCGTAGCCGACAGCCTGATCGACGCCATCACACACGACTACGAGTACCCGCAGTTCCTCTCCGGCGTGCAGTGGAATACGCTCCTCGGACGGAATGGCTACAACGACATCCGTCGTTATCGCTTCTACGATCACCGTCCGTTCGATCCGGCGAAGTTTCTCGGTCATCCGCCGGAGACTATTCGTCTGGCCCGTCAACTCTACGAGCGCGAAGGCGCCCTGGTCATCACGGCAAGTCGTTGACGACGACACGCGGAAGCGAACTGTGAATTCCGGTCAAGAATTCGTAGGGAATCGTCCCACTCCACTCGGATAGCTGCTCGACCGTAATCCGATCGTCCCCCTGACGACCGAGCAGGACGACCTCATCATCGGTCGATAGAGCGGGGATATCACTGACATCGACCATCGACATGTTCATGCAGATGCGGCCACGTAACGGCGCCCGGCGCCCGGCGATGAGCACATGAGCCACGCCGGAGAGCGACCGACGGTACCCCTCGTGGTAGCCGATGGGCAGCACGGCGATGCGGGATGCCCGCGTCGTTCGATAGGTACAGCCGTAGCCGACGAACTCGCCCTCCGGCACATCACGGATCTGAGCGATGCGCGTCTTCCAACTCATGACCGGGTGGAGCTCGATCTCCGTCTCGAACAGCTCTCGACAGGAAACCAGCGTCTCGCGGGACGGCCAGACGCCGTACATGCCGATGCCCACACGGGCGAGTTCCAGATGGGTACTCTCCAGGAGGAGCGCGGCGGCGCTGCAAGCGGTGTGACGAATGGGCGCGGCGAGGTCCGCGTCTCTCAGCTGAGCATCGATGGACCGGTAGGTCTCCAACTGTCGCAGAGCGTAACCGTGATCGGTCGTGTCCTCGATGTTGGCAAAGTGTGACGAGAGGCCTTCGAGGCGAACACCCTGTAGGTCTCGTATCCGCGTGGCGATCGCGACGACTTCTGAGGCCGGGATCCCCTGTCGATGGGTCCCGGTCTCCACTTTTAGATGGATCGGAACCGTCTGACCGTCGGCGGCTGCGACCTCCGCCAACCGCTCGATCGGTGCTAGGTCATAGAGCACGGGCCGCAGGTCGTTTCGGACCAGATCCCGGAGCCGGTCTCCGGGCGTGTACCCCATCACGAGGATCGGAACCTGGTGGCCCTCGGCCCGCAGGGCCAGACCCTCGTCGACGTGATTGACGCAAAGCCAATCGGCCCCGAACCGCGTCGCCAGCGCCGCCACCGGAGCGGCACCGTGCCCGTAAGCGTTGGATTTCACGACGGCCCCGAGCAAGGGTCCGCTGCCCAGCCGCTCGCGAAAAACACCGAGATTGTGTCGTAAAGCGGCGGCGTCGATCTCTACCCAGTTCAGCATTCCTGGATTATGCCCGACCCGAGGACGATCTGAAAAAATGATGCAACCAACGATCGATGGCGGGCGTTAGTAAGGTGGGTGGCCCCGTGTCGGGCCGAGAGGAGCCATGATGCCGAAGTTCTCAAGAATCGTATCCGTCCTGACTTTCGCTACCGTCGCCTGCCTGTTGGCCTGCACGATAGCCGCAGCCGACTACAGCGAGTCCTTTTCGTTCTCCGGAGATCGCTTGACCGTGGCCAACCTCATCGGAGGCGTGGTGGTCAAGGGTGGTGGCGATACGTTCGAGGTGAAGGTCCGTGTTCGAGGCTCCGATGCCAGCACGGGAATCGTCACGTTCGATGAGGAATCCGACGCTCTGTCGATCGTCTTCCCTACCGACAAACACAAACGCTACGTCTACCCCGAGATGGAGAGCAATCGCACGTCGATGTCCTTCAATACGAGTTCCGACCGGGGCATCCTCAGCTCGCTGATCAGTGCGATCTCGGGAAGCGACAAGATCCAGGTCAGCCGCTCGGGTTCCGGCCTGCAGGTCTGGGCCGATCTCGAGATCACCGTACCCGAGGGTCGATCCCTCGTGATCGAAAACGGGGTTGGCTCCATCGCGGCCAACAACGTGACCGGCGACCTCATTCTCGACGGCAGCTCCGGAAGCGTCACGGCGATCGCCATCGATGGCGACCTGGGCGTCGATACCGGCAGCGGTGACGTTCTCGTGGAGAAGATCCACGGCAAACTATCGGTCGACACCGGGAGCGGGGATGTCGAGGGGTTCGACCTTCGCGTCTCTCGGGTACTCGTCGATACCGGAAGTGGCGATGTCCAACTCAATCAGGTCGAGACCGATGCGTTGGATATCGATACCGGGAGCGGCGACGTGATCGCGCTCGACGTGGTCGCGGAGAACGCCAGCATCGACACCGGCAGCGGCGACGTGAAACTCAGTCTCGTCGAAATGGGCGATGGCAAGTTCGTGGTCGACACCGGTAGTGGACGAATCGCCCTCCTCGTGCCGGATAACATGTCGGCCACCGTGAATGCCGATACCGGCTCCGGCGGTATCGACTACAACCTCACCGGCGACGTCGACGTACGGCACAAGGAGCGCAACGAGTTGCGCCTCGTAGTCGGCGGCGGATCGGCGCGGGTTGATCTGGATACCGGTAGCGGCGGCATCTCGTTGCGAAACATCAGCGGCTCCTGACCCGTTCGCGGCGCATCGGGTCGATCCTGTAGGATGGACCCGATGCGCAACCTCCTCGTCACCGGCGCCGCCGGCTTCATCGGCTCCAATTTCGTGCGCGCCGCGCTCGGCGTCGCGGAGCGCGTGATTGCCCTCGACGCCCTGACCTACGCGGGCTGCCGCGAGAACCTCGAAGCGGCCGAGACCCTCACGTTCGTCGAGGGCGATATCGGCGATGGCGATCTGGTCGCCCGTTTGCTTCGGGAGCATCAGCCCGACGCCGTCGTCAACCTGGCGGCGGAGACCCATGTCGATCGCTCGATCGACTCTCCACGACCGTTCGTCGATACCAACGTCGTCGGAACGACGGTACTGCTCAACGAGGTGCGTCGATACCTGGCAAAACGTAAGTCCTCGGATCGCTTCAGGTTCCTCCACGTCTCCACCGACGAGGTGTTCGGATCGCTCGGCGCGGAGGGTCTGTTCTCGGAGACGACTCCGTACGCCCCAAACTCGCCCTACGCGGCATCGAAGGCTGCGGCAGACCACCTCGTTCGAGCGTTCCATCGAACCTACGACCTTCCGATCCTGATCACCAACTGCTCGAATAACTACGGGCCTTATCAGTTTCCGGAGAAGCTTATTCCGTTGATGATTCTCAACGCTCTGGATGGCCAGCCTCTCCCCATCTACGGGGACGGGAAGAACGTTCGCGATTGGTTATTTGTTGCGGACCACTGCGATGCGATCCTGACCGTCCTGGAGCGCGGTCGCGTCGGCGAGAGCTACAACATCGGTGGTGGAAACGAGCACACCAACGTGGAGATCGTCGATGCGATCTGCGATCGACTCGAGGAACGGCTGCCGACGGCAACGAGCTACAAAGACCTCAAGACCTTCGTAGCCGATCGACCGGGGCACGATCGACGCTATGCGATCGATGCAAGGAAGATTCACGACGAGTTGGGGTGGAGCGCCCGGCACAAGTTTTCAGACGCCATCGCCAAGACCGTGGACTGGTATGTCGATCATCGAGATTGGTGTCGGACGATCCAGGAGCGCGCGCGTTACGGACGCGAGCGTCTCGGACGGAGGGACGGATGAAGGGCATCATCCTGGCCGGTGGCAGTGGATCCCGGCTCTACCCGTTGACGATCGCGGTCAGCAAGCAGCTGATCCCGATCTACAACAAGCCGATGATCTACTACCCGCTCTCGACGCTGATGCTGGCGGGGATCCGCGAGATTCTGATCATCTCCACGCCCGAAGACCGCGAAATATTCGAGCGCTTGCTCGGCGACGGGTCGCAACTCGGCCTCTCGCTTCATTACGCCGTGCAACCGCATCCCGGCGGGCTGGCACAGGCGTTCCTGATCGGCCGCGACTTCATCGCGGACCAGCGTGTCGCGCTGGCGCTCGGCGACAACGTGTTCTTCGGACACGGGCTCCCGGATGTCCTGGCGCAAGCGTCGCAACGGACGACGGGAGCCACCGTATTTGCCTACCGGGTGCGGGACCCTACCCGCTATGGCGTCGTCAACCTGGATGACGACGGTCGGGCGACCGCCATCGAAGAAAAGCCCGCGGCACCCACATCGAACTACGCAGTCACCGGCCTCTACTTCTACGACAACTCCGTCGTGAAGATCGCCGAGGGTCTCCGCCCCTCTCCGCGGGGCGAACTCGAGATCACCGACGTCAACCGTGCTTACCTCGAACGGAAACAGCTCCACGCCGAGGTTCTGGGGCGCGGCTACGCCTGGCTGGACACAGGCACCTATGCTTCGCTGATGCAGGCCTCCAACTACATTCAAGCACTGGAGGAGCGCCAGGGCCTGATGGTGGCGTGCGTCGAGGAGGTCGCATTCAATATGGGCTTCATCGACGAGGCGATGCTGCAGGAAGCGATTCGCCGCGCGGGCCGCAACCCCTACGCAGATTATCTGGAGAGAGTTCTGCGGGGAGACTAGATGTCTTCCGCACGCGCCCTGCGGCTGGCCGTCTTCGCCGCACTCTGTCTTATCTGGGGAACGACCTGGTCGGTCATTCGTGTCGGGCTGGAGGGGATCCCTCCGTTCGCCGGGGTGGCGATCCGCTTTTTCATCGCTGGGGTCCTGCTGGCGTTTCTCGCCAGATTGCTCGGCGTCCGCATGGGTCGGCTCCCCAACGAACGAACCCTCTGGATCGTCAATGGGGTTCTATCGTTCTGCGTCTCCTACGGGGTGGTCTACTGGGGCGAGCAATGGGTTCCGTCGGGTCTTGCCGCGGTCCTGTTCGCAACCTACCCGTTATTTGTGTCGATCCTCGGCCACTTCCTGCTTCCCGACGAGCGTCTGGGTTGGGCGGACGGGGTCGGCGCGTTGGTCGGGTTCACGGGCGTCGCGGTTCTCTATAGCGCGGACTTCGACCAACTCGGGGGCACTCGCGTGCGGGAGGCGTCGTTCGTCATGCTTCTGGCACCCCTCGCGTCCGCGATCGCCAGTGTCGCGATCAAGCGTTGGGGAAAAGGGATCCATGCCCTTTCACTCACGGCACCGCCGATGATCCTGGCGGGCGTGATCATGGGAGTCGTTTCGGCCAGCAGCGAGGATCTCGCGTTGATCCGACTGGACCGCACATCCGTGCTGGCGCTGCTCTACCTGACGATCGCGGGCTCCGCGGTCACGTTCACGCTGTACTACTGGCTGCTATCTCGAATGCAGGCGCGTCGGGTCGCGCTGGTGGCGTTCATCGTTCCGGTCATCGCCGTCTTGATCGGAACGCTACTTGGTGAACCGTTTACCATCGAAGTGGTCGTCGGTTCGCTTCTTGTGGTGAGTGGTGTGGCGGTTGCGGGCTTCAGGTCTGCGTTGACGCCGAAGGTTCCGAGGCCGCCGCAGCGGTCGTCTGGCTCGACTCCAGGATCGCGATCCTGATCGGCAGCCCCTCGGAGAAAAGGTGCAGGTTGCAGCGCTCTTCCATGGCACAGACGGGCGACGTGGCGTCGTCGTGTCGAAGCGGCTTCGGCGCCGAGACCTTACCCGGATCGAAAAACTGTTTCTGGATTCCCTTGCCGACGATGCGGGTCAACTCTTCGACCGCGTCTTGCATCTCGTCTTCCGGGATGGTTTCGGAATCGGTTTCGAAGAGCATCGCGGCGGCGTGACGGGCGATCTGTGCTGGACACTCAAGGATGATCGCTCCGCGAAAGTCGCCTGAGACCTTCACGTAGCTTGCGAACGCTGCCTGTTCACCGTCCGAACCCGATTCCTCGTTCGGCATCAGGCCCAGACCGAGCGTCGTCTTCCAGAGCTCACGACAGCTGTCGAGGATCTGATCGTCTTGCAGCTGCATGGCAACCCCTCTTCCCATGTCATCGGCAAACGTAATTCAAGGCCCCTGACGCGAAACCTTATCCTGTCCGCGCCTCCATCTCAACCACTTAAGAGACGGCAGGAGGGCCATCGGGAGGCGGCATTGTATCCTTGCCGGGCGATTCTTGCAGCGCCCGTTTTTGGGAGACCCGGATGCGCCTCGAACCAGCGACGGGATCGGTGTCGGCGGGATCGCTCTTTCCCGGGCTCTCGCGGTGGGCCGCATGGGCTCTCCTCGTGCTTTCGTCGCTCTTCCTGGGCGGCTGCGAGGCCACCGATGACCCGGAATCCTCGCCTCCGCAGGTGGCCATCATCGGCTGGGATGGGGCGACCTGGGCCGTGATGGAGCCGCTACTGCGGGCGGGCCAGCTTCCCAACGTCCAGGCGCTTCTCGATCGAGGCGGCCGTGGCGTGCTGCTGGCGGAACCACCCCTGCGGTCCCCTGCTCTCTGGACCACCCTCGCCACCGGCTTCCCACCGGCGGATCACGGGATCCACGACTTCCAACTCCCGGACCCCCAGACCGGTCTCCCGATCCTGGCAGCGACGATCCACCGGCAGCGTGCCCCTCTCTGGACCATCGCTTCCCGTCACGAACGGGAAGTCGGGATGGTCGGTTGGTGGACCACCTGGCCCGCCGAGCCGGTGCACGGCTGGCTCGTCAGCGACCACCTCGCCGACAACCGCTGGGATCACTGGGCGAAGCGACCCGATCGCGAGAGTTACCAGTTGACGTTTCCACCGGAGCTCGCGGAATCGTTACGACCCCAGGCGGTTACCGCCCAGGATGTCACTCCCGAGACCCTGGCCCACCTGGCAGCGTTCGACCAGCGCGAACGAACCGAGATGATGCTGGCCACACGCCCCGTGATCTTCCACGGCCCCAGCGTCCTTCGTCACGGCTATGCCACCGACGCCAGCAATGCTCGGTTTGCCGTCGAGCTTCTCGATCGCAACGGGCAGCCGGACCTGTTTGCGACGGTGTTCATCCTCAGTGACGTCGTGGGACATGTCTTCTGGCATCATCTGGAGCCCGAACAACTTCGAGGCCCCAACCCGGCCGGTGATCGGCTGGCAGAGACGATCCCCAATATCTATCGACAGCTCGACACATGGACCGGGGAGCTGCTGTCACGCCTCTCGCCCGAGACGTTGGTGCTGTTGATCTCGGATCACGGAATGCGCGGGACGGGTTTCCTTCCGCGACCGGGCCAGAACCCGTCCGGCGATCATCAGCCCGAGGGGATCCTGATCGCCGCGGGTCCCGGTGTCCCGGCCGGGGCCGATCTTGGCGAGATCCGGCAGCTTGATTTCGCGCCGACGGTCCTGGCCGCTCTGGACCTACCGGTGGCCGAGGATATGCCGGGACGGGTCGTACGGGGACTCCTCGGCGATCGAACGATCCGGAGTGTGGAGACCCACGGGGACGGGCGCGCCCACTTCGATGTACTGGAGACATCCCCCGCCGAGGAGCGCTACGAGGACCGTCTTCGTTCCCTCGGCTACATCCAGTAAAGACCGGCTATAGGTACCCCAGCGACTTCAGGCGCGCTCGTTGTTCATCCGTCATCTCGCTCGGTGCCTGAACACGAGGACGCGGAATCGCGTCGAGCCGTTCCTGCAGCCCCGGCATGGCCGGGTCGACGGACCCGGACTGGAACTCCCCGGGATCGTCGGCGGCGTAGAACGACGTGTCACCGGTCGAACGACGCATCATCAACGTGCCGGCATCGGTTCGGATCGAATACAGATCGCCACTCCAGAGACTTCCCTCGGCGATCGCCTCTGCCGCCGACCCCTGACCCAGGACAAACCCCGGCAACGTCGAATCGAGTCCGGCGAAACTCAGCACGGTCGGAGCGATCTCGAGTTGACGCACCCTCTCCGGAGCAACCGTCCCCCCGGGGTCTCCCGGCCGCTTGACGATCAGAGGCACGCGGAGCAGCTCGCGATGATGGCTGTGGCCATGCTCGAACCCACCGTGATCCCAGAACTCCTCTCCGTGATCGGCCACGACAACGACGAGTGCGTCGTCCCAGCGGCCACGGGCCTCGAGCTCGGACCTCAGACGGCCGAACTGGGCATCGGTGTAGGCCAACTCGCCGTCGTAGCGAGCGACCAGCGCCTTGCGCTCTCGCTCGTCGAGACGGATCTGACCTCCACGAACTCCGAACACCTGCCCGGCCGAGCCGAAGCCCGGCGGCACCCGGCGACCCAGGCCGCCTCCGAACTGCCCGTCGTAGGGCGCGGGCGGGTCGTAGCTCAGGTGGGGATCGAAGTAGTGAACGACCAGGAATGCGGGATCCGAGCCGATCTCGTCGATCCAGTCGATCGCCGCGGTCGTCGTCTCCTCGGCCGATCGTTGCCCGACGTTGCTGGCATCGCTGGTGGCGAAGTCGTATCGATCGAAGCCGCGATCGAGCGAGGACAGCTCGGGGCTACACCAGATGACGTTGATGAACGCCCCTGTCCGGTAACCGGTCACTTGCAGACGCTCCGCCAGCGTCGGAATGTCATCACGGATGGGGAAGGTCGCCCCCTCGTGGCGCCCGGCACCATGCTGATACGGAGGCTCGCCGGTCAGGATCGTCGCGACGGCCGGCAGGGTCCACGGAGCCTGTGACCAGGCGTTCGAATAGCGGGTTCCGTCCCCTGCGAGCCGGTCTAGATTGGGGGTCGTTATCTCCGAATAGCCATAGGACGACAGGTGGTCGGCGCGGGTCGTGTCCAGGATCACCAACAGCACATCGCCGGGGGGGGCTGGCGGAGCGGTCGGAGACGCTCCTCCGCTACACGCGACCGCCAGCAGCAGCACCCACAGTCCTGCGCCCATGGCGGCTCGGCTCCGGAATCTGCGACCGTTTCTCATCCAAATTCCCTCGACCCCAGGATACGCGAACCGACGTTAGCGGACATCCGACCGGTCCTGTGGTTAGAATGCGAAGCGATGACTGCCCCCGACCCGAGACGTCTCCTGGTTTCCTGCGGGGTCGTTCTCTGTCTCCTGGGGGCCTGGGTTCCTTCGCTTGGGCAGGGATCCCGTGCCACCGTCTCCCTCAAGGTGACGCTTCTTGGCGAGCCCCTCCTCGAGCCGACACGATGCAAGTTCTACATCTACGAGCCTGAGAAACGGGAACAGTACCTTGGCTGGGGACACCCCGAGAAGACGGTACGGGTCGAGGCTGGAACCTACGACATCGTCGTGCACTACAAGAACGATCTGGTGATCGGCCGACGGACCTTCAAGAAGGTCAACGTCGCAGGCAAGTACGTGGTGAAGGTCGATTTCAAGTTGGCCGAGGCAGAGCTTCAGTTGGACATCACCCGTGGGGGTGAACCCGCGCCACGATTTGCCGCGCAGTATCAGATCCATGAGGCAGGCAAACGGGGTAAGCCGCTGACCACCCGTCGCCCCGGCACCACGGTCGTACTGGAGCCCGGCTACTACGACATCGAGGTGAAACTGCGGGACGGGCGTGGCCTGAAGTCCACGTGGCTCGAGAACTACCTGATCGAGAATCGGACGAGCGATGCGATCGAGATGGGACTTCCGCCGACACGGTTGACCCTGGAGATCGTCGAGAACGGTCGACAGCGGGAGGACTCGGGGGTCAGATTCGCCGTGTTCCGCACGGGTGAATCTCGTCGTCCGTTTCGTGAGGGTCGGTCCGGTGAGCCGCTCGGCCTCCCGGAAGGTCGCTACGACATCGCGCTCTACGATCGGCAATCCAGTAGACGAGACCCGGTCCGCTGGATTCGCGACCTGGTCGTGCGCGGCGAGACCCGCCGCGAGGTCGAGCTGAGACCCCAGGCCGCCACACGATTGACGATCAACATCAAGAACGGCGGCCAGAGTCTCGATCGGGGTTGGTTCCACGTCTATCGGGTCGGGGATCGACGTCGTCCGATCCAGGTGGCGGGCAGCGGTGAGACGATCGAGATCGAAGAGGGCGTCTACGACATCGCCGGTTTCGTCCACGAACAGGGGCTCGTCGGTGAGCGGTGGCTCCCGGGTCGACGGGTCGCTGGACCGACCGATGTGAACCTGGATCTCCTCCTGGAACCCGCCAGCTTGCAGGTCGATCCGAGCGCGTCGTCTTCGACCAAGCCCAGAACCAGACGCCGGGAAGTGCTGGTCCTCCTGGACAGTTCTTCGGCCATGGGTGAATCGCTCGGAAACGCATCGCGGCTTCGCGCCGTCCGCCAGGAACTGATCGATGCGCTCGAAATTCTCGAGAAAGACGACGTGAAGCTGGGTTTGCGGGCCTTCGGAATCGCTCCCGAGTCGCAACGGAATTGCCGTGACTCCGCGAGGCTGCTGCCGACGAAGCCGATCGATTTGCGCCGCCTATCGCGAAGCCTCGATCTGCTTCGCCCGGGGGGGTACTCCCCCATCGCCGACACGCTTCGCCGCGTGGAGGACGACGCCAACAAGGACGCGTACACGATTGTCGTGCTGGTGACCGGCAGCTATGAAAACTGCGGTGGAGATCCTTGCGCCGCCGCTGCGCGACTCCTGTATCAGGGCATCGCCAATGAGATTCACGTCGTCGGGGTCGGTCTCGATAAGACACGAACCTCAAACCTGATCTGCGTCGGTCCGCTTCACACCGTCGATGGTCGACGTCGCCTCCGAACCGAGTTGCGGCGCGTGGCACGTGCCATTCAGGTCGGTAGCGCTGACAGCGTCTCCGTCTTCCGGCCCGGGGGTGGTGAGTGGATCGTTACCGCCCCTCTGGGTCAACCGATCACCATGGCGGCGGGGCGTTATGACCTGCAGATCCGGAGCGGTGGCAAGAACTTCCGTTGGAGCGATGTGGAGATTAAAGACCGGCTCGTTGTCCGCGCCGGCGAGCAGCCCTGACGTCCGCGCTAGCGTTCGATCCAATCGCGCGGGTGCTTCAGCACATCGACCAACTGGGCTTCCGGACTGCCGGCCTCGGGCTGATAGTTGTAACGCCAGTTCGCCGTCGGCGGTAGGGACATCAGAATCGCCTCGGTCCGCCCACCGGTCTCGAGACCGAACAACGTGCCGCGATCGTGGACCAGATTGAACTCGACGTAGCGCCCGCGTCGCAGAAGTTGCCATTCCCGATGATGCTCGCTCCAGGCCTCGTCGCGACGTCGCTCGACGATCGGTAGGTAGGACGGAAGAAACGCGCGGCCGACACCCTGAACGAACTCGAACACCTTCTCCAGGTCCTGCTCGAGGTAGTCGAAGAAGATCCCGCCGATCCCACGAGCCTCGTCGCGGTGTGGGCTCCGGAAGTAGCCATCGCACTCGGACTTGAAGCGCGCGTAGGCGTCATCCCGGTAGTCGTCACATGCCGTCGCAAGTGTCTCGTGAAAATGCCGTGCATCCTCGGCGTACAGGTAATACGGCGTCAGGTCGGCACCCCCACCGAACCAGCGACGGGCCACACCGTCCTGCCAACCCTCTTCCGCCGCAATCTCCAGATAGCGGACGTTCATGTGGACGGTCGGGATCTGAGGGCTCCGGGGATGCAGGACCAGGGAGACCCCCGTGGCGAAGAACGGCCCCGGCGACACCTTCAGATGGGCGGCGATCCTGGAGGAGAGCCTCCCCTCGACCGCCGAGAGGTTGACGCCACCCTTCTCGAAGACGGCGCCGTCCTCGATCACGCAGGTCAGGCCTCCGCCACCATCGAATTGGGGCGTCTCCGACGCGCTCCAGCGGTCACGACGAAACCGTGCCTGGCCGTCGGCGCCTTCCAGCCCGACAACGATCGACTCCTGAAGCTTCGAGAAGAACTGCTCGACGATCTTGCGATCCACCGCGATCCCCCGGCTCAGGATCCGAACTTCAGGGTTCCCGGCAACTTGGCGGCGATGCGATTGCGAATCCACGTCGCGTCCCACCATTCCCGCGGATTGACCGGGAGTCCATGCAACAGCATGGTGAAGTGAAGATGGTCGCCACCGGCAAGACCGGTCTCTCCGGTTTTGCCGATCACCTCGCCGCGAGCGACCTGTTGCCCCTCGTCGACGTCGATGCTGGACAGGTGACCGTAGAGACTCATCAGCCCATAGCCGTGATCGATCACGACCGCGTTCCCGTAGATTCCAAAGTAACGGGCGAGGACAACGGTACCGTTGTTGGCTGCCTGAAGTTCGGCCTGTCGCGTCGACGCGAGATCGAATCCAAGATGGTCCTGCTGGTCGACGTCGGCACCGTTGTAGACGTAGGTGCGTCGATCGGCGAAGCTCGATCGCACCTGTGCGTTACGCATCTGCATGAACACCTTCGCCCACGGGAAATCTTCCTGCGATTTCGCCGCCAGCTCGACCAACGTCTGAGCGTTCTTCTGACGCAAGTCCCCGTTGATCATCAGGTAGTTCTCGAGCAGCCCGCCCTGATCCTTGAGCTCGGGGGTCTGATCCATGATCGCCGGCACAACCTTGGCCAGGAACCGATCGTTCAGCAGGATCGAATCGTTGCGGAATGGGCGCTTGTTGTACTGCTCGACAAACCGCCGGGTCGACTGGTTGCCAACGATATCTAGGGCTATCAACCGGATCCGCGAGTCGTCGTCATGATCGAAGGGTGCGGCAAACAACGCAAATCGCTCATCGGGTTCGCCGCCCGGCAACGGATAGCCGGGGAAAAACCAATCGCCGGCCTGCACGCCGTCGCGAATCGACGTCTCACCCACTCGATAGACCACTGCCTCGCTCCCACCCTGACTCACGTAGGTGCGACTGGACGTGATCGAGATCTGTGGCGGACGCAACATGACCGGTAGATCGAGAGTTTCGACGACCGCCTCGGGCCTGGAGAGCCACGCGACGGCCGGCTCGGCCGTGACGCGGAGGGTCGCTTGCCCTTCGCGTAATTGCTCCTGATGATCGCTTCCAACCGACAGCGTCAGATCGGCTCGCGGCGTTCGGTCGCCCCAGAATCGCCATGGCTCCCGTGGGACATAGGACTTCTCGTCCAGTAACACGACGGTCTCGTCCTGGATCAACTCGACGCGGAAACGATTCAGTCCACGGGACGGCTCGCTGACCGCGACGGTGACCTCGGTGCTACGACCGATCCCGGGTGTCGCGGTCTCGAGAGTCACCTGCGGGGGAGGCCCACTCCGACAGGAGCTGACGCCGAGGAAGACGATTCCACCGACGATCACGAGGAACAGGATTCGTTTTAGCCAGCGTGGACGCTCACGAGCCATGGTGCAGCCTCAGATGTGAAACAGGGACGACCATTTCACTATAGCACCGGCCTCCGGACTGAAGAGTTCACAAAACCCCCGAACAATCGGGGTTGCGACGAACTCGATCGTGGATTGGGTAGAATCGTTCAGACGGGGTGAGGGACGATGACACGAACAACTTCCGAGATGCGTTGCAGCAGATGGGCAGTAGCCCTGTGGCTGGCGATCGTGCTGTCCGGAACCGGTTGTTTCGTGGACTCCACGGACGGCCATCCGGTGGAACGCGAGCCCGAGTTCCGCGGCGATCTCGCCGCCATCAAGGAACGAGGCACGTTACGAATACTCGTTCCCCATCGCTGGGAGGCCGCACGTTTTCCACGAAGCGGCCCGACGCTCGATGACGAGCGATCGCTCGCCGAGCTATACGCACGAAAACTCGAGGTTCGCGCCCGATTCATTCCGATCCAATCGCGGAACGGATTGATCAGCGCGCTGCTTGCCGGTCGTGGCGACATCATTGCGGCAAACCTGACGGCGACGGAAGAGCGGCGACTTCTGGTGGACTTCACGGTACCCGTCGACGTCGTCCGGGAGCAGATCGTGGCTCGCGCCGACGACGAGAATGTCATCACGTCGCCTGAGGACCTGATCGGCCGAACGATCGCGGTACGACGATCGTCCTCGTTCTGGAACACGGTCCAGGACCTGAAGTCCCGTTACCCCGGCATCGTGATCGAGACCGTTCCCGACGACGTGGACACCGAGAACCTGATCGATCAGGTGGCCCGGGGCCTCCGGGATCTGACGGTCGCAGACAGCAATCTCATACGGGCCTGCCGTGAGTATCGCGATGACGTCCGCGCCGCGATCGATGTCTCGGCCAATCGGCCGATCGCCTGGGCCATCCGGCACAATTCCCCCGAATTATTGGAGCATCTCAACCGATTTCTGACATCCCACGAGCTCGAGCAGCGGGACAATCGGCTGGATCGCGCGGATCTGGCCGGTATCAAGGAGCGCCGAGTCCTGAGGGTCCTCACGGTCAACTCCGCCGCGACCTACTTCCTCTGGCGAGGGCGGTTGATGGGTTTCGAGTACGAGTTGATGCAGCAGTTCGCGGAGAGTGAAGATCTACAACTCGAGATGATCGTTCCACCCAGTCAGGATCTATTGGTTCCCTGGCTCGAGGAGGGACGCGGCGATGTGATCAGTGCATCGTTCTATGCGACCGACAACGAACTGCCGGACTCCCTGGTGTTCGCTCGACCCTATGGACGTGTCGATCAGGTCATCGTCGTTCGCAGCGGAGAGAACGCCCCCGAGGTTCCCCTCGATCTGACGGGTCGAACGATTGCCGTCCATCGCAACTCGCCCTACTGGCAAACTCTGGAGATACTCCAATCGATGGGAATCCGTTTCGGCATTCGTGCGGTACCGGACGACATGCAGTTAGAGGAGATCATCGCCCGGGTGGCGGAGGGTGAGTACGACCTCACCCTGGCCAGCAGCCATATCGTCGACATCGAGTTGACCTGGAGGGACGATATCAAGAAGGGGCTGGCGGTCAGGGAAGAGATACCGCTCTCGTGGGTCGTGCGCGCCGACAACCCTCAGCTGAAGACGGCACTCGATCGCTTCATCAAGACGGAGTATCGCGGTCTGTTTTACAACGTGATACACGAGCGGTACTTCACGGACCGACGGAGGATTCGGAATCGTGTCGCCGTCCGCCAGAATCTCGAAGGCCAGCTTTCGCCCTACGATGAGATCGTTCGCAAATACGCCGAAGAATACGGGTTCGACTGGCGGATGATCGTGGCGCAAATGTATGAGGAGAGCGCCTTCGACCCCGGCGCCCTATCGTTCGCCGGGGCTCGCGGTCTGATGCAGGTGTTACCTCGAACCGCCCGCGAACTTGGTTTCGAAGACCTCGAGGACCCGGAGACGTCGATCCAGGCGGGTATCGAGTACATGGCGTGGGTTCGCGATCGGTTCGAGGAAGATCTGCGGGTTCGTGACCGGATGTGGTTCACGTTGGCGGCCTACAACGCAGGCACAGGACACGTTCGCGATGCCCGCCGTCTGGCGGGGAACATGAACCTGGATCGCGACGTGTGGTTCGGAAACGTCGAAGAGGCGATGCTCTTGCTCTCTCGGCCGCAATTCGCTCGATCGGCAGCCCACGGGTACTGTCGATGCCATGAGCCCGTCGACTACGTGCGCTCGATCCGGGAGCGATACAACGCGTATATCGAAATCGCCCCGACGACGATGGTGGCCGACAATCGGAAACGCTTCAGTGCCCATTGATCAGTCGCTGCTTGCGGGCGCGCGGAAAGCGCTTGATCTCTGCCTCGCGACGGAGCGCATTCGACCGGTCGGGCTGGGACTCGCGATAGACGATTTCCACCGGCAGACGTGTCCTCGTGTAGCGAGACGCACTACCCGCCTGGTGTGACTTCAATCGTCGGTCCAGATCGTTGGTGATGCCGGTGTAGATGCTTCCGTCGCCACATCGCAACAGGTAGACCCACCAGCCGGCGCCTGGGTTCGCGTTCTCCATCACGTCTTGTGACGACGGGCTCGATTCACGACACCGATCACGAGCAACAGACCGACTCCCACCACGTTCAGCCACGGTACGGCTGCGCCTCCGATGCTAACGTCCGGTCCGGGAATGAGTAGCGAGAACGCCGCAACCAGCAGTACGCCTCGTTGCCATCGCGCCAGCGGCCCGAAGAGATAACCGGCGATCGCGGCGGCAAACGGGAGGATGCCAAGCACGGCAACGACGACGGCACCCAGGATCGCCCCACTGGACGCCATCTCGCCGTCGCCATTCAACATCAGCAGCTGCGGCCGATAGACAAACATGAACGGCAGCGTGAAGCCGACGAGCGCAAACCGAAAGGCCGCCAGAGCCGTCTTCATGATCGGCGACCCGGCGATCGAGGCGGCTGCGTACGCGGCAAGTGCGACCGGCGGGGTGACCATCGACATCATGCCAAAGTAGAAGATGAATAGATGGGCCGCGAGCGGAACGACGCCCAGCTGCCCCAGCACCGGGCCGATGAGTGTCGCCATCAGCAGGTAACAGACGGCCGATGGCAAGCCCATTCCCAGGATGATGGACGAGATCATGATCAACACGAGCGCCGACAGCAGGTTCCCCTGCGAGAGATCGAGAATCGTCGATGGGAGTTTGCTGCCGATCCCCGTCAGGGTCACCACGCCGATCACGATACCGACGCAGGCAGCCGCCGTGACCAGTGGCACCACATCTCGACCTGCCTCTCGTAGAACCTCCAACCAGCGTCTGATCGTCAATCGGGTCTGAGAACTCATAGCGCTGATGACGACGACCGCAAGTCCCGCGACACTCACCGCGCGAAACACCGTGTAGCCGAGAAACAGTAACGTCAGCAGCCCTGCGAAACCGACGGCAAAGATGAGTCCCGCGAACCGATCAGGAGCCGGACGATCTTCTTCGGTCGCTACGACTGCCCCACCGATCTTACGCGCCTGGAAGTGAACGATCAGGAATAGCGAAAGGTAATAGAGCAATGCGGGAATCAGCGCGGCACGAATGATCTCCACATACGTCACCGCCGGTTCGATGATCTCCAGCATCATGTAGGCGCCCGCCCCCATGACCGGGGGAACCAGCGCTCCTCCGGAGCTGGCCGCGGCCTCCACACCCCCGGCGACCTCGGCGCGGAACCCCGAACTACGCATCATCGGGATTGTGAATGTACCGGTCGTGGCAGTGTTGGCGACGGCACTACCGGACAGCGATCCCATCAGGCCACTACTGAGGACAGCGATCTTGGCTGGCCCACCGGAGGAGCCGCCGAACAACCGTCTTGCGAGGTCGATGATGAACTTCGTCGCACCGGTCTGCTTGAGGAGTGCGCCGAACAGGACGAACAGAAACACATACGTGAACATGACTCTGAGCGCGGTTCCGAAAACGCCCTGAGAGTGCAAGAAACTCTGGGCGACGATGCGGTCGATCCCGTACCCACGATGGGGGAATAACCAATCCGGCAGCGAGGGCCCGCTCATCGCATAGACGATGAAGATCACGGCGAGGATCGGAAGCGCCCAACCGATCGCACGACGGGTGGCCTCCAACACGAGCAGGATGCCGACGACGCCGATGACCACATCGAACGTCGTCTCCTGCCCCGCCCGATTCCCGAGGGACTGGCCGGCCGTCCAGAATCTGCGGAGCAGCGGTTCCCCCTGCAGGACGACGTAACCACAGCAGAAGACGGACGCCAGCGCCAGGCCGATATCGAGCGTGCGGGCCGGAACGTTGTCCTTCAGCCGTGGATGCAGCGGACGACCGATGAAGCACAGCACAAGCGCCAACATGGCGAAGATCGCCAGCTGCGTCTGGGGCGAGAGCTGGGGGTAGTTGACTTCCTTGAGGACGAAGAGGCAGAGCGTCGCCGCGAGCACACGCTGAAGATTACCCATCATCGATGACGACGTGCTCAACGATCCTCGGGCCAGACACCGATCTCTTTGTAGAAGCGGATGGCACCGGGGTGAAAATCGATTCCCGTGTCACGGATGGCGTTCTTCGGGTTGATCGCCTTGCCGGCGGGATGCTTGGCGGCGATCTCCGCCCGGTTTTCGTAGATCGATCGAGTGAGTCGATAGACGAGATCCTCATCGACGCTGGCATACGTAATCAGGTGCATCGAGCCTACATCGAGGCCCTCATACGCTTTCGTCTGTCCGCGATAGGTTTCCGCCGGAATCGTCGCCGGTCGAAAGAACGGATAGGCGTCCATCAACGACTGCTTCGCCTCGTCGTCGAAGGGTACGAAATGGATCTCCTGAGAACTGCTGGCCTGAGTGATCGACGCCGTCGGTACGGCGCCGCCGAGGAATGCGGCAGCCGCGGATCTGTCCGAGAGCATGTCGACGGCAGCGGTCTGCGTCCCGTACAACGGCGAGAAATCGTCGTAGGTCAGGTCGTGGGCCGCAAGCAGCGGACGGATGAAGTATTCGAAGCCCGCGCCCTCCGGACCGACGACGACTCGGCGACCGGCCAGATCGGCGACGGTCGTCACATCCGAGCCTGCAAGCGAGATGAACATGGCGACATTGGGGGCAATCGTCGCGACGGCCCGCACGTCGTAGACCGCATCCCACCCGTCGCTCCCCCGGCTGGCGAAATAACTGATGGCGGAGTTGGCCATCGCCAGGTCCAGCTCACCACTACGCAATCGACGGATATTTTCCTGAGTTCCCTTCGTGGCCTCGGCGGTCACATCCCATGTCCCGTCGATGGGGTGGTCGTTGAGCGTCTCGGCAATCGCGCTGCCGACGGGAAAGAACGCTCCGCCGGGAGGGGCCGTACCGATACTCAAGAAGTGACGTTCGTTACTGGATTCGGTCGATGCGGTGACGGATCCATCGCTCGACTCGCCCGCGCAGCCCACAAGTGTGATGGCGAGAGCCAGGAGCAGACCCGAACGCAGCAAGGTAGGTTGGAATCGAATCATGCGTTTACCGTTTCTTTACAAGTTGGGTCCCACGAACCAACCCAGCATATTCGGTTGCGAGCGGTGTGGCCAGCATTCACTATGAACTAATGAATCTGAACGACCTGCGATTCCGCAACGCGACACCCGCCGACATCGAAACCCTCAGCGATATCGCCCGGCGGGCGAAGGCGGTCTGGGGATACCCCGCAGCGTGGATGGAGGCATGGCGAGATCAGTTGACCATCCAGGCACGCGAGCTCGAGCAAGACGACATCCGCGTCGCCACATTGGCTGATGCGATCGTTGGCTTCGTCTCCGTCGGTCGTGTCGATGAGGCGTCGAAGACGGAGGGTCGCTCCGTCGGCGAGATCTGCCACATGTGGATCGATCCTGAGAATCAGCGAGGGGGTCTAGGGCGTGCGGTGTTCGACGAAGCGCTCTGCATCTGTCGAGATCGCGGCTATGAACTTCTGCGAATCGATTCGGATCCCAACGCCATCGGGTTCTACATGAAGATGGGCTGCCGAGTCATCGGAACCGTGTCGGCAGACGTGCTGGGACTGCCCCGCTCACTGCCGCTGCTCGAGTTAGATCTGACCCTGACTCCACGACGGGACTGAACTTGCGGTACAACGCAGCCTGGCCGGCGAGCAGCGAGACGCGCAGGAACAACTTTGCGAGCAGGAACAGCTGGGCCAGAAGCAACGTCCAGACCACGCCGCTCCAACTTGCGATCGTCGCTCCCGGCGCGATCAGGCCGTAGAGCAGCAACGCGATCAGACCCGCGGCCAACGTGAGTCCCTGCAACGCGATGACCTTCGGGAAGCGAGTGATCACGAAGCCCGCACCTCGGACCGCCGCCAGGAACATGCTCCGACGATCGTCCACGACGGTGGCCACCTTCGCGTAACCGAAGCTCATCTGAACCGCCGTCAGAAGCAATCCGGTAAGACCGTAGATCAGCAGCGTGTAGAAAATAGCCGCCGATTCCGTGGTGGACTCTCGTAGCGCCTCCTCGGCGCGTTCCATCAGCCACAGATGCAGCCGGTAGATCAGGACGTAGGGGATGGCCGAGATCAGGGCCAATCGAATGAAGCGGAGAAGGAACTCCCCACCGATGTGGAAGAACGAAGAGGCGGACATCGCACGCTCCGGAAACGCCACGCGACTCAGGGTTCCACCCAGCAGGAACGCCCAGAACAGCGCGAAGACGGCGCCCGCACCGATCAGCCCACCGAACCCGTCGAAGAGGCTTCCCGTAAACCACGATTCGAGATTAACGAGGAACCCACCGGCACCGCTGAGTGTGGGGTCAAACGTCGCCGACACCCCGGTCGCCTCGGCCGAGAACTCGCCGAACCAGATCGTGTCGAAACCGGCAAGCATCGCCCCCTCGACGTCCGTATGGGCGATGGCGGCTCGCAACGTGGAATGGACAACCCACGCTGCAGGCAGAGCCAGGCCCAGTCCTGCCAACCAGAGCGTCAGCAGCAGCCACGGAGCGAGGGCGGTGGTCCTCAATCCAGTCAGCCAGGCGCTTCGTGCAGTCATCTCCGGTCCTCGATTAGATGAAGTAGGCGAAGGTCGTGAAAAGATCCTGCGCCCAGACGAGCCAGCGCGTGGACCACTTCCCCGCAGGAAGATCGGCGCGACTCTCCACCGAACGACCGTTGTTGCTGTAGTTCACATCGAGCATCAAGACCCGATCGGGATCCACGACCGCCCTTCGTAGTTTCGATTCACGGGTCACGGTGAACGCTTTCCACGTCTCGCTTCCGTCCCACTGAAAGCGGCGTTCCTCACCGTCCTCGAACTGCAGAAGGACGTCGACCGGGAAGACCCCGCCACCGTTTCGCTGGACGATCACCTCGCTGAGCCAGCGACCAGAGTCCGGATCGTCTTCAGGCTCGTTGTAGACCGGTTCCGGATCGCCATCGATGAAGCCCGTCGGCTCGGCCGGCACGCTGGAGATCGAGTGGACGGCATAGTCGAATGCGACGTGATCGTAGTGAACCTGATCGAAGAACCAACTCAGGTCCTGTCCGCTAACCTCCTCGGCGACAGCGATGAAATCGGCCGCATCGGGGTGCCGATACCGGTAGCGCTCGAAGAAGGTGGACAGTATCGGTTGCAGCACCTCCCAGCCGAGGTGACGTTCGAGCGTCGCCAGCCATAGTGCGGTCTTGCTGTAGCTGATGTTGCCCGCCGTGCCGGGAAAGTAACGGAACGTGTGGCTGTCGGGAATGTCGCTCTCGGCGGATTGGCGAAAACGCACCCGGCGCTCGTCCCAACGCGATAGCTCGATGTCACGAAACAGCAACGGGAAGAAGCCCCTTCCCCCACCGGGCGGCTCGACGAATCGCCGAGAGAGGACCTTCGGCCCGAAGCTCGTCTCCAGAGTGCGAATCGTCGAGAATGTGTTGAAGCCCTCGTCGATCCACGCATCCTCGAACTCGTTGTTGCCGACAAGCCCGTACCAGAACTGATGACCCGCCTCGTGGATCGTGACGCTCTCCGGCGAATCCATCCCCTTCGGATTGAACAATCGCGTTCCGGACGTAAACAGCGTCGGGTATTCCATTCCGCCGGCGCCACTGCCCCACGCCGGGTCGACGACCGTCACGTGCCCGTACGGGTAGGGTCCGTACCACTGACCGTACGATTCGAGAGCTGCCTCGGTGGCCGCGAAGTGCCGGTCGGCCTGACCCAGGTGTTCCGCCTGCATCATCAGACGCATGGCGACCGTCGGCAGACCCTCGCGCGCAAACATCCGTTCCAGCACGACGTAGTCGGGGCTTGTCGTCCATGTGAAAGCGTGAACGTCCGCCTGATGGTAGCGGTGACTCCGTTGCCCGTCGGCCGTCTCGGTCGTCTCCAACGGCCGTCCGGTGGCGCCCAATTCGTACGACTCCGGCACGGTCATCGTAACGTCGTAGACACCGTAGTCGGAGAAGAACTCCGTCGTCGAGTGGAACTGGTGGCAATTCCAACCGCGCTCACCCTCGAAGACGCCTAGCTTGGGGAACCAGTGCGCGAAGAAGTAGTACTCGCCGCGGGCACCGGTCCTGGCGAACGTCTTAGGGATCTTCGACCGCCATTCCATCCGAATCTGCGCGGTCTCCCCCGGCTGAACCGCGTTTGGCAACGAGACCACCAGGACCGTCCTGTCATCGGCATTGCCGTCGTCGGGTGTCGCGAAGCGGGACTCATCGGTCAGATCAAGAGTCTCGGTTCCAAGCCACTCGATCCGGTCGACCTCGATCCAACTCCAGTCGCTCTCCCGGACGTCGCCACTCAGGTCACTGCGGTCCCGTATGCGATCCCCTTTCATCCAGGTGCTGCGATCGTTGCGCCAACCGTTCCAGTAGAGGTGGAACCACATCTCGTCCGTTTCACGATCGGTGATGTTGGTCCACTCGAGGGTCTGACTGCCGATCAGCATGCGCTGCTCGACGTCCAGACGTACCTGAATGTCGTAGTTGGCATTTCGTGCAGACTCGTGGAGCGGCTCGGGAGGCGCAGTCGCCGTCACCAGCGAGAGGGTGACCATCGCGAGCCCAAGCAGAGCCCAGGGTGCGAATCGACGGACGGTCCTTGCGGGACGATGCATTCGCCTAGGTTAGTCGATGATCACGTAAGACAAAAGTGTTACGGTTGTGTCGGGTCGCTCTTCCCCCTTTCGGAGCCCAGCCGTGGCAAGACAATCGACGACACGTGCAGACATTGCGATGATCGGTCTGGGCGTGATGGGTCGCAATTTCGCCCTCAACATGGTCGATCACGGCTTCAACGTCGCCGTGCACGACATCGATCCCGACGCGATCGCCCGTTTCGCCGCAGAGAACACGGGGGCGGCGGGCACCATCGTGCCGTGCCGGACGCTGAAGAAGCTGCTTGACGTCCTGACCCGACCCCGACGGATCGTGATGCTGGTTCCTGCCGGCGCTCCGGTCGACGCCGTCATCCGTTCGTTGGGGCGGGGCCTGACCCGCGGCGACGTCCTCGTCGATGGGGGCAACAGCCTCTGGACCGACACCGAGCGGCGGCAGACGGCGTTGACACCACGTGGAATCCATTTCGTGGGCTCCGGTGTTTCGGGCGGCGAGGTCGGGGCGCGATTCGGACCGTCGCTCATGCCCGGCGGCAGCCGCGACGCGTGGCGGATACTCCGACCGATCTGGAACGCGGTCGCGGCACGGGTCGATCGAAAG
>Ga0224508_10000589_pt1 | contig 35378 bp, 32 predicted proteins | sample SF_Jan12_sed_USG_4_FD_170157 | JGI IMG/M metagenome (GOLD analysis project Ga0224508, IMG submission 170157) | Sediment microbial communities from San Francisco Bay, California, United States - SF_Jan12_sed_USGS_21 | ecosystem: Environmental > Aquatic > Marine > Sediment | place: USA...
CGTGGCCGCAACCGCGGTGTGTGCCTGAGGCCCGTGCATCACTGGGCACTTGCCTACGCTCTTTGTATTTTGGTCCGTCATTTCTGCTGTGCTCCCTGCGCTGAACTACACGATGGGCAGCGCCCCCAATAGATGACTTCGGCTTCGTCGATCTCGAAACCGTGATCGTCGTCGGCTGTTAGGCAGGGCGCCGCCCCCACCGCGCAGGCGATGTCGAACGTGGTGCCGCAGCCTCGGCAGATCAGGTGATGATGATTGTCGCCAACGCGATCTTCGTACCGGGCCGGGGATTGCGCTGGCTGGATGCGGCGGACGAGGTTCTTCTCGACCAGGACGCCGAGTGTGTCGTACACCGCCTGGCGGGAGATCGACCCGATGAGCGCCCGGACGTCGTCGATCAGCTCGTCGACCGTGGCGTGCGGCCGGGACGAAACCGCACGCATGATGGCCAGCCGCTGGGCGGTCACCTGCACGCCGTGTTGGCGAAGTAGCTGATCGATATCGTCGGCCACGGAGGCTTTATGGAACGATTCTGGACTGCGTCAAGGATTGGACCGGGGACACTCTCCTCCCTCGTAACGTTCCGAATTCATGGACTTCCTGCGGCAAAGATCGCAGCGCCGGATCTCGCAAGTCGCTGCGATCTTTGCCTGAGATTCAGTGTATATTCGCACACTTGTGTACCCGGAGAGTGTCCCTGAAGGGAGCACAGTGAGCAGTTCGTGCTGCTCGGGTTTGCGACCTGGCGAGAGGTTCTGTCATCGTCGCCCGCCGAGCCCGCATTCGGCCCGGGAGTTCCGCTCAGCAGCGGCTTTGTATCGGTCGGGGGTTGGGCCGATCCGCTGCGTATCACTCCGCTAGAAGCGCTTGGCGCTCGCCTAACCATCACGATCAACCGCCTCGGCGGTGTCGGCGGGTTCACCGAGTCGGTCACCCGCTTACTCAACGCCTCCGACGCGCAAATCGAGGCCTTGTACTCGACAACCGAACTAGCGAGCTCGTTCTACGTGGGCTTGTCCGAAGCGACCGGTGTGTGGTGCACCGACTGGGACGGCCAGGGTGGAGATCCAAATCTCCTCTTCAAGGATGCTTACAACTCACCGCTGATCACCGACGACGCAAGGTTTCTTTGGCCGCGATATGGCTACGAGAACGTCGGGCCGAACTACTCGATCGGTGGTTGCACGCCGGGCGTGCCGGTCGTGATTGCGGAGTAAATCGGCAGGCGTCATCAGTGAGGCGCCCGCAGGCCAGGGCCAGCTTAGGCCTTGACGCCTCTCGATCCGGACAAAGGTTCGTCCTCCCCTTTCAGGAAAGGAGCCGTCATGAACAACGCCGCTGCAGCACTGCCCCAGATCCCTCGCGAGAATTGGCAAGCGCATCCGCGATTTCGAACGCAAGCCCTCCTGCTTGGGTCCCACGCCAACTTTCGTCGCGTAAGCCGCTTCCTGATCGACCAAGCCGCCCTTGAACAGTTCGTCGCCTTGCACTCGCTTTTCGATCGCTGGATCGCCGCCATGCGCAGCCACGAAGCCTACGAAGAGCGGAAGCTCTACCCCTATCTCGAGTATCGCTGGGGTGTGTCCTTAGAGGCAGCACGCGGCGGCCACGCCGAGCTCCACACGCGCGCCCACGAGGTCGTCGATGTGTTCCGCTCCCTTGCCCACCCCGCCGAGGCGTCGGACCCCAGCGAGAGCCCCGCCGACAACCCTGTCCTCCATGCTCTGCAAGCACACGATTGCACGCTCGGGGCCCACCTCGACCTCGAAGAGGAAGCCGTGATCCCCCTCCTGCTCGCTCTCGACCCGGAAGAATTTGACCGCTACTATCGGAGCCCGATCTCGATGCTGATTCCCGCCTAGCCTCAATGGCCGCAGCGCGCGTTCACGACAACACCGCGTTGAGAGCTACCATGCGCATCGGGTGTGTGAGGAGACCATGAACGACCATCAGCTCCTGCCTTCGCAGCGACTCTATCCATGCTCGTTTCGAATGCGGCGGTGGCGCAACCGGAAGAACGAGGCCTGCCTCAACAAGACGCGCCAGCCGCCAAAGAAGTGGACACGCAGCAGGCGGACGCGGAGACCGTCGAGCCAGGGGAGGAGCCGAAGAACGGGCTTCTATTCGGCTTCTCGCATGCGTTTCGCCTGATTAAAGACCAAGAAAGCGCAAGCGCGTCGCGCCGCACCGAGCACGTCTATGGCTTTCTGTTCGGGTACGAACGCGTCCTGCAGCGCTACCTGGCGCTGAGCATCATCAAACCATCTACTTCAATCCCGAGCTGGTCGAGTCGCCGTTCGAAATCGTCCTGACCGGCATATACCGCAAGAACAGCTGGGAACCTTTCCTCGGAGCCGGAGTCATCTCCACAATAGAGAGAGCGAAGAGCCGCGACGGCGAGGAGGAACGCGAGACGGTCGAGTTCGCGGTAGGGCTTCTCTTTGTGACCGGTTTTAAGTATTTCTTCACTCCGAACTGGGCCATCGAGTTGGAGCTTGCCTACGAGTACGTGCCCAAGGGCGCCTCCAACGAGCACGCGTTCGCCGATACGTACCAAGGCGCATACCTCTTCTAACGCCGACGACGATCCGGTGAGCTCGCATCGAGGCTCTTGTCTGCCAGGTCGCACGTGCGATGATGGAGCCGTGACGGTGCGGCTCTGTGCGACTGCAATCATGATCTTGCTGGACGCAACGTCGGCGGCCGCCTCGGATAGCTGCACCATCTCGTACCGGATCGAAGCGTCCCTCCAGGTGAGCGATACGTATCTGTCGAAGGGTGACGCCATCGCCAAGGGGTTGAAAGGGTCCTTGGTCGTCTCCTATCCGCTCAGCCGGGATGGCCGGGTCACGGACGGCAAAGTGGGCGTCCTTCATTTCGCCATGTTCGAGCGATTTACGATCGATGCGATCGCCGACGTCACGACGGTCATGCATCACTACGCGCCCACTTGTAACGGCGCACGCACGCCAACCTGGCGGCGACCTTCGGACTCTGGATTTCCACGGGCTTGCCGCTACGCCGGTAACGAGAAGCCAGTCGCGGTGGGCAGGTTGTCTAAGGAACGCGGAACCATCGAATGGGCCCGGTGCAAAGCTGCGCCGAGCTACTGGTCAGCCGATCGAAGCGCCTACAAGCCCGAACACCAGAGCAAGGGCCGCGGCTGCCTCAACGAGATGCACGCCGTGGGCAACATCCGCTGTGACGGAAAGCTCGCCTGCAAGTTCGGCGATTTGAAACGCGGGGACAATCCGCAGTTCGACGTATGGACGCAACCGTTGTTACACGGGCCGCCCGGCTCAAGAGGCGCCGTTGAGATTTCGGGAGACCTGAGGACCGTCCGAACACCGACCGGCCGCACGGACGGGTTCCTCTCCTACAACCTCCCCAACGACTCGCCGAGCCGCACCTGGTTTTCCTGGGTGGCGACCGCGGACGACTCGAGCCCTCATACAACGTGTCCGATGGGCGTTGATCCTTAGAGTCGGCCGCGCGTAACTTTCCTTCTCGCCCGCTATTGCCTAGGGTGGCTCGATGGACAGAAGCAAGGTCTACCTCGTGGTCGTCGCGCTGGTTGTAGTCGGGCTGCTCGCGTACAAGAAGCTCTCCAGCAAGAGCTACGAGCCCATCGTCTTCATGGGCGAGACGTACTTCCACGTTGAGGACAACGAGGTGAACAGAGTCGAGAACCACATGTTCACGCCGGGGGGTGTTCCGGTCGACGAGACGGACGAGTTCATGCAGATCTCGAAATACGACCACCCGGACCTGACGGGGCAGCAGGTTCGCCTCGTGCAGAAGCAGGTGATCAGTAGCTTTCGGTTGCGCGCGCTCGAGGGCGCCCCCGAGCAATTCTTCGGCGTGTTCGAGGGCACCGTGCCCGTGTACGGGTACATGAAGGCCGATGCGTTCGTGCTCAAGGTGGGGCCGAAAGGTCAGGCGGCAGACGGCGACGCGCTTCGCGCCGGCGCCGGTGCTCGGATCGATGCGCTCGCGAGTGTGTCGACGGACCTCTAGCCCCGGGGAGCGCCTTGGCGCCGTCTAGGGGACACTCTCCGGGTGCACAAGCACGCGATTCCAAAAGGATTCTCACGCAAAGATCGCAACGACTGGTCTGATGGGACGCTGCGATCCTTGCCGGGGGACCCGCATGAATTCGAGGGGTTGGGAGGGGGGAGAGTGTCCCTACCAGTTTTCCTTGAATGGGCGGACGTCGACTTCGAAGGACCAAGCCGATATTGGTTGGGTGGCCAGGTGGTAGACTGTCTGAGCGATATCGCTGGGGCGCAGGTGCGTGCCCGCCTCGCCGCTTTGATCGTCCGTCCCGATGCCGCCGTCGACGATGACGAGGGCGACGTGAATGCCCTCGGGCCCCAGCTGCCGCGCAAACGATTGGGCAAGGCTTCGTTGGGCAGCCTTGGCGGATGCAAACGCCGCCGTGAACGGCTTTCCACGGAGGGACGCCGTAGCGCCGGTCACGATGATCGCGCCGCTTCCCTTCTCGCGCATGGGGCCAACGACCTCACGCGTGCTCTGCAAGAGCCCGCGAACGTTGATCTGCCAACCCTTCTCGAACTCTTCGTCTGGTACGTCGTCGAACGTTCCAAACTTCCCCGAACCCGCATTGTAGAGCAGCACATCGACGTCGCCGAGGTCTTCGCGCACTTGTTCAAACGCGTGCTTGATCGCTTCCGGATCGGTCACGTCACAGGCGTACGCTTTTCCACCGAGCTCGGCCGCAAGACCACTCGAATAGTCGGTTGAGCGCGAAAGGAGCGCAACCGCATAGTCTTCCTCCGCAAAGCGCTGCGCAAACGCGCGCCCATTCTTCGGCCCTATTCCGATGATCACACAGACTGGTTTTTTCATGTCGCGATCTTAGGGCCCAGCACGGCGCTGCACAGTGCAGCGGACGACGCTGACGAGATACCAGTAATTTCGGCCGTGGCGGGGGTCGTATCAGCCCTCTTCGGCCGCGAGCTGCCGGATGTCGAGAGGCGTTTTCGGAAAGAGCTCGATCGCCGCTGCTGCAACGGATACAGCGCCGCCGCTCGCGTCGATTGCTTTGAGCACACGCGCACTCAGGAGATGCTTCGTGGCGCGTCGCCGGTCGAACTGGACCGTGTATCGAATCGTGAACTTCACCCAGTTTTCATCGAAGACGAACGTGACCATCGGAGCAGTGCTCGCGTCTTCGAGTGGCTAGCGCCTCTGCATGCGCGCCCAGATCGTCGTGGCCTGCTCGGCGTATCCACTGCAGACTTCGTTCGCCGTTCGGTGAGAGCGGATTGGGCCATGTCGAGATCACTCCCGAACCGAATCGGCACAGTGATCTCATCCCACAAAATAGGAAAATCACCCGAGTAGTTCACGACCGGATCTTTGAAAATGAAGCTGTTCGCGACGCGCACCATCCGGCCGTTGTAGAGGTCGCCATCGACCCACTGGCCGACCTCCACCAGCGTCGTGCGGAGAACTCCGATGTCGATGACGTCCCCTTTGATGCCACCGAGTTGAATGCGGTCACCGACGGTGTAGAAGCTGCCGAACGAAACCGCAGCCCATCCAGCGACGCTGACGATGACCTCCTGAAGAGCGAACGCGATTCCCGCACCCGCGACGCCGAAGACCACACTCAGGCGACCGAGCCGATCGCTGAACATGGCGATCACGACCAGCGCTCCGAGCAAGTATCCAATGAACCCTATCGCCTTGCGCGCTCGGTATCGGACGGCCTTGTCGTCGATGTACCGGGTTGCAACTCGCTCGACGACCTGGCCGATCGCGACCACCACCACGATTGCGACCCGTGCGCCGACCAACTTCGAAAGCACCGGGTCATCCAGCCATTTCAGTACATTTTGAATCGCCTTTTCCATCGTTCGTTCCTCACACGCGACGTCGGGATGACGGAATGCGGCGACGATACTCCCTGGCCCGACTGTCGACTGGGCGTCTTCGTTCGTCGCGCGCGAGCGGAAAGCGGCCAAGCCTGGAGTCGGTCCAATCTGTGACGACGACGTTGAGCTCGTAGTCTCGACCCAGCTCATAGGTCGAGTCCCTCGCGGACCCAAAACGGGGTCTCGCAAGGAAAGATACGGTGTTCACAGCACGAGTGCTGACTTTTCCATCGAACACCTTACGTTTCGACCAGAGCAGCCCCAGATTCAACTAGCCATGGCGTCCACCCGCAACCATCTCAGCCGCGTCCTCGCAATCCTAGCGCTGGCACTGGTCTCTCCCGCCGCCGCCTCCCCCTTCGAGGACGCCCTCGGCCCGGCCCCTCGCGAAGATGACGGTCGGTTCCTGAACTTGGCAGGTCCGATGCCCGAAGTAAGCGCCTCCGTGACGCTGCCCTTCTTCCTCCGGCGCATCGCGAGCTCCTTTACCGAGATCTCGAGTGCGCTCGATCAGGTGCCCAACGATGGCGCCTGGCTGCGCGAGAATGCGAAGCACAGCGAGCCCGCGGTGACCTGGGTTGGTCACGCGACGCTCCTGGTTCAAATGGGTCACCTCACGTTCCTCACCGATCCGATCTGGTCGGACCGGGCAAGTCCGGTCTCCTTCGCGGGGCCGCAACGAATCGTGGAGCCGGGTGTCGCAATCGACGACCTTCCTCCGATCGACTTCGTGGTGGTCTCGCACAATCACTACGACCACCTCGACCTTCCGAGCTTGGTCACGCTGTCGGAGCGGGATCCAAACACACGCTTCTACGTTCCTCTCGAAAACGGCGAACTCCTCCGCGAGAACGGAATCGAAAACGTCGAAGAGCTCGACTGGGGCCAGCATGTCGAGCACGAAGGGGTGCGCGTCTACTGCCTGCCCGCGCAGCATTGGAGCAAGCGCGGCATTGGCGACGATCGCGAAGCACTCTGGTCGTCCTGGGCGGTAGTCAGCCCGGAGCGAAGGTTCTTCTTCGCGGGGGACACCGGCTACTTCGACGGATTTGCGCGCATTGCCGAAGCGCTCGGCCCGTTCGACCTCGCTGCCCTGCCGATCGGCGCCTACGAGCCGACCGAGATGATGAAAGCCTCCCACTTGAATCCCGAAGAAGCGGTTCAAGCGGCCATCGACCTTCGCGCCCGCGCCGCCGTCGCCATGCACTACGGCACGTTCAAGCTCTCCGACGAGCCTCTCGATGAACCGCCCACGCGCTTCAAGGAAGCGGCGTCCGAAGGTGCTCTCGGAGACGAGGCCGCTTGGTTGCTCCGCATTGGCGAAACCCGCGCCTTCTGACGCGGGTGAATCGACCCTCAGGCCGGCACCGGCTCCATGCCGCGACCCCCCGGGATCGTCCGGTAGAGGATCGCCGGCGGGGCGATGCGGTGCTGCTCGAACGCACGCATGACCCGGAGGTTCACGTCGGTCTCGAAGGCCTTCTCGTATTGCGTGTCGAGCACATAGGCCTTGAGCTGAAGCCGCACCGCGACGTAGTTGTCTTGGATGACTTGAGTGACGAGGACGACGACGGGTTTGGGAAGATGGACATAGCGGCTGGTCAGCCCGGCCTCGGTCACGATGTCACGCGCCTTGGTGACGTCTTGGTCGAGCCCAATGTAGAAGTCCATGACGACCTGCATGTCGAGGGCGCCGTAGTTCCCGCAGGACGTCATGTCGGTCAGGAACTTGTTGTTGGGTATGGTCACCGTGTTGTCGTTCAATGTCTGAAGCCGTACCGAACGAAGGCCAATCGCCGTGATGTCTCCGTACTCCCCACCAAACGCGACCCGGTCGCCGACTTGGAACGGTTGGTCGATCATGATCATGATGCCGGCGATGAACGAGGCGACCAGATCGCGAACGGCGAAGCCCACGGCGACCGCCGCCGTGCCACCCAGCAAGGTGAGAACCTTGGCATCGAAGCGGACGCTCAGCGCGATGACGGTGCCGATGGTTCCAATGTAAACGAAGAACTGGACGATCGTGCCGAGCTTCTGGAAGAGCATGCGACGGGTCGTGAACTGGTCTCCAAGGTTTTCGACGAAGTTGTTGAAGAAACGAATGCCAACCCAGACCCCGATGATGATGAAGATCGACGTGACGACTCCGCCCCAGCGAATCGCCTGGCTGATCTGCGAAATCACTTCCTCGTCGCTCGACTCCTGCGCGACGGCCAGCGCTGGACCGAGCCACTGCCCGAGCAGCGCTGCGGATAAGATGATTGGTTTGTGTACTTTCATGCCGAACACCTCAGAGCAGCAGCAGGTGCTTTCTGCGAAGGATACTGATGATCGCGCGATACCACTGAAGGTCAATCTCGAAAAGATGCGCGTTCTCCTTGATGTAGCCGTGAACGCGTGCGGCACGCAGGGCGTCTGCGACTTCAGCCGCGCTCAGGTCTGTGCAGGTGACCACATCTTCCTCGACCGCCAGCTCTAGCTGAACGATGGTGCGTAGGACGAAGTAGAAGGTCGCGGGCAGGTCGTCGAGCTGACCGGCGGACGGCCCTGAGAAGAGCCGGACGTGCACCGTCTCATCATCGGACCGCCGATACAGAGACTCCCGCCAGAAGTGAAGTGCGACCTGTGGATTGCCGTCCGAGTAATCCCAGAGAATGCGGTAGAAGTCGCGCTTCGTGCGCTCTTCGTCCGAGACCGGGGAGGTTCGCACCTGGCGCGGCACTACCAAGCGTTCGAAGCTTGGCACGACCCCCGCCGCCGCGGAGCGCTGCTCGATCAGCGACGCGATTTGATTTTCCTCCCAAGGCTGCAGCTCGATGACTTGGTCGAACGCGGCGCGATCTCCGCGGGCCCGCCGGAGGTACTGCCAGGCAGGCATGCCAATGGCGATCAACCACGAGGTTTGCGGGCTGACGCTGCGCGTGAGTTGGACGAGTTGGTCGATGGCTTTCAAGCCACCGATCAGCGGCCGGACGAGCCTTTGCGCGTCATCGACGCGGATCACACTCGGAGCGCGCTCACCCAGGGACGCGATGACTTCGTCCTCGCTTGCCGTCTCGGGAAGCCCGAGGGCACGCGCGAACTCGACCAAGAGCGCGGCGAAGCCTCCGGGCTGGCATTGCACCGCACAGAGGCTGCCCGGTTCGAGGTCACTCGTGACGCGATTGAGAAAGGTGGTTTTCCCAAGCCCGCGTTCTCCGACCAGCGCGACAATCGCATGGCGCTCGGACCGCACGAGCGCGCGCATCGCGTGAACGCTCTCCGACATGTACGACGTCAGAAGCTCGGGGGGAGTCTCGGGATGGGGTGCCAAGGCCCCGTAGACGTCAGCGGGAATTGGCTCGGTCCCGTACTCGGCAGGGGTGGCCGTCTTGTTTTTCTCGACTCCACGTCGAAACAAGTAGGCGAAAACCCGACGGAGCGGCGCGAGATCGCTCACCCGCCGAACGACAAACCCGGCGACGCCTTCGATTAGAAGATAAACGCCTCCGACCGTTGCAGCCGGGTAAGTGAGCAGCCCGTGGTCGTGCCGCACAACCCACTTCAACACGGCCGACGCTTCGCGGCCTTTCGCGCGCTCGAAGATCGTATCCTTCCACCAGACGATCAGCACCAGGAACACGGGGATTGCGAGAAAGCCAAATGTACTGACGACCCAAGCGTAGATTGCGCCCTTGCCGACGGTGGCGACCGTCAGCGATAGAATCAACCCCACCGCGACGATGCTTACGCCGACCAGGCGCAGCGAGCGAAAGCGTAACTTGGCGGAAGACTCACTCGAGAAGCCCTGACGGCTGGCTGTCGCGTCGATCAGCTCGACAACGAACGCACCTGCCAACAGCCACAAGACGACGATCTGGACATACTTCGTCTCCGGCAGATGTCCCGCTTTGGCGACCAACATCGTCAACACGGAGAACAAGGCCAGCCACTCGAGTGGCTTTCGAATTCGACGCAGGTACCAAACGAAGGTCGAAACTCCGCGGGTCAGATGCGTCTGGGGCCGTTTTTGAAGCCAAGCGCGCCGCGATTGCTCGAGCGTGTCGTCGGCCCGCTTTCGCCACCAGCGAAAGACCAGCACGAGGAGCAGAAGCTGAACTAGGCTGAAGACCACCGGCCCGGGTGAGGACCGGAGCTGCCGATACTGGCGAGCCGCCTCCCGCGGCACGACGAGCAAGTGGAAGCGGACCTCGAGGATGATCTGGTCGAGCTCGCGCTTGACCTGGGCGACGCCGTCGGGGCCAAAGCCCTCGAGACTGTCACGCCGAGACTCGCTGAGCATTTCAAAGAGACGAAGGCGAGCCCGATTCATGATGACAATCGCGTCGCGAAGCGCTTCAGCGCGATCCCAGTTGAGCTGAGCCTCGAGGGCCTGGAGCTCGATCGCGGAACTGCTGAGTGCGGTTCGGAGCTCCCGTGTAGCGCCGTCGTCGATGTCGGCAGGGAGCTGGTCGTCATCCGCATTGGGAGGAAGAGGGACTCCACTCGGCTCCGATCTCACGGCGTCGAGGGCGAGGCTCAAGTCGTGGCGCGCGTCGCCGAGATCCTTCGTGAGGCCCCGGTAGAGGTGGTCGGCTTGATTTGCTCTTGCCTCTCCGGACGGCATCGCGCTTCTCAACTCCCGAACTCTTCGGTTCCATGCGAGCGCGGACTCGGTCTTGGCCTCGACCTTTGCCCGACTGCTTGCAAGCTCCGCTTTGAACCGGGCTTGAGCTTCCTTCACGCTCAATAGCTGAGCACGCCGATCCGCGATCAGTCGAAGTGACTCGGTCTTGGCCTCCTGGGAGTCGACGAGCGCTACTTCACGTTCCAAAGCAGCGTCCTTGGCCGCCTGCTCGGCGCCACTTATCTGCTCGGCCAGCGCTTCGGAGGGTTCAACGCGGCTTTCCGCATGCTTTGACAGCAGGCGCCTACGCTCGGCATCGTCGAGCTCGAGAAATTGAATCCAGAGCATGTCGCGCCGTTGCTTCGCAGCGTTCAGTTGCCCGTCGACGTCATCTTTGGCGGCGGCTGGGATAGGCCCCCGGGAGCTCGGGTCCAAGAAGCGGCGGCGCCGTTCGGGGTCTGCCGCAAGGTCCGTGAGCTCGGCCGGGTCGATCTCGAGAAGCGGTCGGGGATCGATCGAAGGGTCCAAGTCCCCCACGAGAAACGCGTCCAGCTGCGCGATTTGCTCCTCGAGCTTGACGAGCATCTCGGCTTTTGCCTGGGCCGAGCTGGCTTGCGCCTCGGCCTCTCGGCGCCTGGCCTCATGCTTGGAAAGAATCGCTTCGCGCTCCGAGCGCGGGAGAGAGAGAAACGCCGCCTGTGCTTCAACCAGCTCTCGGTGCGCCTTCCCCAAGGCGTCCTCGGAGCCTCTGGTGCGGAGAACACGCTCGCGGCTTGATTGACGCCCTTCCCGCCTGGCGTCCTGCTCGAGCTCTCGCAGCAGCAGATCGAGATCTGGGTTGGCCTTCGGGGCGCCGAGGTCGACCGTGAAGAGGGTCTGCGGATCGACCGCCACATCCAAGCGCCCCACCATGAGTTGTCGGATCCGCTTGGTCTGCTCCCGTAGCTCCTCGATGGTTGGAGCCTTGGCATCCTCGGCTTCGAGCGAAGCCGCCGGCACCCCGGCGTCCCCGACCGCCTCCGTTGCGGTTGGTGCTTGGGCGTCCGCAGAGGGGGCCCAGCAGCAGAGGACCAGCGTCAGCCTGAGCCACAGTCGGTCGCTAGAAGTGGTCATCGGCATCCGAATCGGCGGGAGTATAGGCGGCCTCTGACTCCCGGAGTAGCGAATGTTTCGCCAGAGAACGAGGGGCGAAGGCAATGAGACGAGCTTGACATGGCCAAGATGGCGACGTCAGATGAGCCCGCAGAACCCAAGGAGCCTCCCATCGCCAAGAAGGTACAGCGGAAGCGAAAGCGCGCAGCTTTGCGCAGGCGGCGACCCCAGACGCTCGGCTTGGCGCCCGGGAGCATCACCGCCGTCCCTGGCGCGCCGCCTGCGGTAATTCGGGTCATCTCCTACGACGCGGATCGCGTCGAGGAGCGATCGATCGAGCGCGTTTCCGATCTAAAGGCAATCCGCGACAGCAGTAGAGGTGTCAGTTGGATCAACATCGATGGCATAGGCGACCCGGACACCTTGTCTCAGCTCGGCGAGCTGTTTGGGCTTCATCTGCTCGCCTTGGAAGACGTGGTGAACCTGCATCAGAGACCGAAATTCGAGGACTACGGCGACACCGACTTCATCGTGCTGCGCATGCCGTCACTGAGCCCACACCTCGATCTCGAGCAAGTGAGCATGTTTGTTCACGATCGCTTCGTGATCACCATCCAGGAGAAGCCTGGGGACTGTTTCGATTCACTGCGCGAGCGAATACGGAATGGGAAAGGGAGAGTCCGCCGCCGGGGGGGCGCCTATCTCGCGTATGCCGTGCTCGATGCGATCGTCGAGACATTTTACCCGGTGGTCGAAAGCTATACTGACCAGCTGGAAGAAATCGAGAGCAGAGTGCTGGCAAACCAGACCGAGAATGTCGTCGCGGAGGTTCATGCGGTTCGGCACGATTTGCGTGTTTTGCGGCGCGCGGTCGCCCCAACCCGTGAGGTCCTTAGCGCGATGGCCCGGGCAGATGCCAGCGACTCCAACGGCGATACCCACATCTTCCTCCGAGACTGTCACGATCACACGGTTCAATTGATGGAGGCTCTCGATACGAACCGTGAGCTCGCCTCGAGCCTCATGGACATGCATCTGTCCAACGTGAGCATGCGAATGAACGAAGTCATGAAGGTCCTGACCATCATCGCGACGATTTTCATGCCGCTTGGCTTCATCGCAGGGCTCTATGGCATGAACTTCGACGGTGACCTTTCACGCTGGAACATGCCGGAGCTCCGATGGCGCTTCGGCTATCTCTTCGCTCTCGGCGCGATGGGGCTCACCGCGATCGGGCTCGTATGGTTCTTTCGAGCCAAGGGCTGGCTTGGTGAAGGCGGCCATGAAGGCAACCACGGCGGTGAGCCGGAGAAGAAACCCCCTGGCGCTGGCGGCACCTAGCGTGCGATTGGCAATGGCGGCGAATGTCAGCCGGCGTTCGCTAGACCCAGGGCCGAGGAGATCTCTTGCAATGTGGTGTCCTCGGCCGCCCATACGCGGCCATCGGCAGCAGCGGCGATTGCAGCCGCGCTTCGGACCAGCTCGCTCCTGACCGGATCGCCTGCGACCCGCGCGATGCAATCAAGGGCGCGTTGCCGGCCATCTTCGGGGTTCGCAATCAAGGAGTCGGCCAAGTCCCGAAAGGTGCTTTCGAGCACGTCGAAGTCTAGACCGGAAAATACGGCCGCCTTGCCCCGGAGCATGTCGACGAACCCGTCGACCTCGGACCGGGCGAGCTCGCCGTCGGAGGCGGCCACCAATGCAAAGGCCCCGGAGAGGGCTCGTAGCAGAACATCCGTGACATCCGCATCGAAACGAGCCCAAGTCGCAATCGCGTACGCCATAGTCTCGTCTACAACCATCGATGCCTCCTCAGCTGAAGAGAGATTAGCGTGACCTCCTCGAGATTGCGAGGCATCTTAGCGCTGGTTGGAATTGGAGGGCATATGAGTTTGAAGCAAGTCATCGAGAATCTGAGCTCTGTGCTGAGTACCGGGGTTTTTCAGATCGGAGGCACGCAGGTGACTCTGGGCACGCTGCTAGTCGCAGGCTTGGTCATCGTATTGACGTTCGGGCTCTCCTCTCTGGCTCAGCGTGGGGTCCGGCGCGGAATGAAGCGACGAGGTGTCGTCGACGAAGGTGTCGTCGACGTCACCAACAAGCTCTTGCACTACGTAGCGTTGTTCGTTGGGTTCGGCATTGCCCTTCGCCTGGTTGGGTTCGACTTGAGCACCCTGTTTGCCGCAGGCGCCATCTTCGCGGTCGGCATCGGCTTCGCGATGCAGAACATTGCGCAGAACTTCGTTTCGGGAATCATTCTCCTGGTGGAGCGGGCAATTACGCCGGGCGATGTGCTCGAGGTCGACGGCCGAATCGTCAAGGTGCTGCGCCTGGGAATCCGCGCGACCATCGCCAGATCCCGTGACGGAGAAGATGTGATCGTCCCGAACTCGCTGCTCGTGCAGTCACTGGTCAGAAACTTCACGCTCGACGACGCTGCCTATCGCGTCCGTACTGAAGTAGGGGTGACCTATGGCTCCGATATGGGGCTCGTTCGCAAGACCCTCGAGGAAGTCGCCAATCGCAACAGCGCCGGTGTCCCCCGCTACGAAGCACAAGTGCTCATGCTTCGCTTCGGCAACAGCTCGGTCGACTTCGAGGTCGCGATCTGGATGGATGACCCGTGGCTCGCGCGCCGCCGGCTTTCGCAGCTCAACGAGGAAATCTGGTCGGCGCTGAAGCGCGAAGGCATCGTCATCGCGTTCCCGCAGCTCGATGTTCACTTCGATGCCCCGGTCGAAGGGGGCCTCGGCCGGCTGGCGGCGGCTTCGTGACGCACGGCGATACGACGCTATTTCTCGAGGCTGCGAAGCTGGTCGTCGAAGCGCCGGACGTCTTCCTTGGCTTTTGCAAGCTCGATGAAACGTGGAAGCTCTCTGGAGTTGGCGCTCTGCCGCTCGAGCGCTGCGAGGTCGACGGGGGCGTTGGTTTCGTAGTCGCGGAGGGCGTCGAGGGCCGTCTGGAACTCGCGGGGCAGTCCGGCCAGGTCATTCGGCGCTTCACCGAACCCGAGGGCGTATCGGGCCAGCCGCGTTCTGGCGTCACTTGGGAGACTCGTCCGCGAAAGCGTTTCCCGCAGGGTTGCGAGCACGGAGCCTAGCGTGCCGGCGTCCGCAACAGAGGGGTCCTGTCCCAACTCGCGCAGCGACTGCTCGATACGCCCCTGCGCCGCGACCAATCGAAACCGGAGGTTGTTCGACAACGGGTGCAGCGAATCGGAGCCAATGGCCTGGTCCTGCAGGATCTGCATGGCGGCGTCGATGTTGCCGAGGCGCGCTTCCACCGTGGCGCGCGGAAGGGCGTATTGAAGGTCTTCAGTTAGAAAGTCGCTCGTTTCCTGCGGTGTGAGCTGCATCAGCCAGGGCGGGCGTCCGCGATACGCGAACGCACCATCGCGGGCCATCTGAGTGTACGCGCTCTGCAGTGCGAGTAAGGTATTCTGGTCATCCGGGCTCGTCCGAAGCGCGAGGGCCCATGCGAGATCTTTGGCCGCACGCAGCTGGTCGTCACGTACACAGGTGCGTTCCGCCAGCGCTTGCGCTCCCTCGAGGTAGTCGAAGCCGCTATTTCGGAGGCCGGCGCGCGTTCGGGCGGTTCCCACAGCATGCAACGCGAACGGGTTGTCCGAGTTCCGCGTCACCTCGTATTCCCAAAGCGAAGACGACGAGGCAAAGACTCGTGAATGAAGCGAGGTTACGACTGCGAAACCCAAGACGACCACGGACGCGACGAGTGCGACGGTCCTCCCGAGCGATGCGCGCTCTTGGAACATCCACAGGAGCCCGCGGGCGAGAAGAGAGGCGACCCCAAGCATCGGAAGGTAGAGAAAACGGTCCGCCGTCAGGTTTCGGCTTCCGAGATCGATCAGGTTTGCCACCGGCAGCAGTGGAACGACCACCCAGAGCGCGTCGGCGAACACCGGGCGCCACGCGCGCCTGCGGTAGGCCACGATGCCCAATAACATCACCGCCCCAAGGACCAAGGTCCCCCCGAGCCACCACGCGGCCGGCAGGACCTCACCGCGCTCGCATTCGTAGAGGCGCATCCCGGGGAAGGCGGTCGGATTCCAGGGCGAGAAGATCTGCTGCGCATACAATCCAAACGACGCCAGGGTCCTCGCTAGCGCGCCGCGGATCTGGCCGGTGGGCAGCGCAACGTCGACTACCCAAATGCGGGCGAGCAGCGCAACGACCACGGGCGCGACGAGTGCGATCGATGCCGACCGCTCGCGACGTCCCTGCAGCAAGAATCGATCGGCCAGAAGCAACGGCGCCGCGACGATTGCCGATTCCTTTGCGAACAGCGCCAGCGCGAGCAGAATTCCAGCGAGCCAATTGCGGTTTGAATCGAAGGCGAGGGCGGCCAAGAGCACCAGCGCGCACATCCAGAGCTCGGTGCTTCCCGATATCCACGAAACCGCTTCGGCGCGGCTGGGGTGAAGCGCAAAGGCCGCGGCGCCGAGGCCGATCGCAAGCAGGCGATGGGCCTCTTCGCCGGGCGGGATGCGCCGTCTCAACCAAAAGAACGCGAGGACGCAACAAAGCAAATGAAGCGCCAGGCTGACCGCGCGGTACCCCACGGCGTGCAAACCGAAGAGTCGAAACTGAACGATGTAGGCAAACGTGACGAGCGGCCTGTACAGGTGATTGTAAGTCTCGTTGGCTTGCTCGACGTCGCTCGAAACGTTCCAGAAGTGGCTCGTCAGCGCCTCGCCGTAGCGCTCCGGATGCTGAATGTTCTCGTTCGTGCGGATGAGGCCGTTGTCATCCCAGGTGAACTCATCGCTGAGCCCCGGGATGAAAACCAAACCCGTGAGAAGAGCAAGGAGGATCGACGCTGCGCCCCACCGACGTTCCAAAGCCACCAGGCCATCGTATCTCATCGTCCAGATCGACTAAGAAAAACCCGATGGCTTCCCGCGCTAGCGGCTCTCCTGCGGCCTCGCCGTGTGCTTTGGGCAGTCTATGCTACAGATGCCGCTTCATGTCTGAGTTACTTTCCCTAGAGCAGGCCCCTGCGGGTCTCGGCGCCGCCTTGCGCAACGCCGGTTTTGAGAGCTTCACCGCCATTCAGCAGGCCATTTTGGACCCCGAGTTGGCGGGCCGCGATTTGCGAATCTCGTCCCAGACGGGGTCCGGTAAAACGGTGGCTCTTGGGCTGCTCCTCGCCCCCTCCGTCGCGATCGCTGCTGCCACGGCGCAGCCGAAGAAGTCTCGCAAGTCCGGTCCCGCAGCACCGATGGCGCTGCTCATCGCCCCGACTCGCGAGCTCGCCGGCCAGCTAGGGCGCGAGCTTCGCTGGCTCTATGAACCGCTCGGGGCGCGTGTGCTCGTGGTGACCGGTGGCACGAGCGTGATGCAGGAGCGCTACCAGCTGTCCACCCTTCCCCAGGTCGTCATTGGCACCCCGGGGCGTCTTCTCGATCATCTGAAGGCCGGCGCCCTGACACTCGATCAGCTCAAGACCATTGCGCTCGACGAAGCCGATGAGATGCTCGACATGAACTTCGAGGAGGAGCTCGACGGCATCCTCGGCTTCGCGCCCGAGGCTCGTCGAACCCACCTGGTCTCGGCGACCTTTCCACGCGAAGTGGTGAGGCTGGCGGACCGGCTTCAGCAGGACGCTGTCTCGGTGCAAGGCACGGCGCTCGGCAAGGCGAATGCCGACATCGAGCATCTCGTGATGCACGTCCGTCAAGCCGATCGATTCAATGCGGCGATCAACGTCCTGCTCCGCTACCCGGAAGACAAGACCCTGCTCTTCGTGCGAACCCGAACGGAAACGGTCCGACTTGCCGATGAGCTTTGCGCAGCCGGCCTCGCCGCGCGTGCCCTCAACGGAGAGATGACCCAGCGGGAGCGAACCGCGACATTCACCCAGTTTCGAAACGGCACCATTCGCTACCTCGTCGCCACCGACGTCGCGGCGCGCGGCCTCGACGTGCAAGACATCGGCCGGGTCATTCAGGTCGACCTCCCAGACAATGCAGATGTATTCACCCACCGGAGCGGGCGCACCGGGCGAGCCGGACGGCGCGGCACCAATGTGCTGTTCGCGGCCGCGCGAGCCGAGCGCCGAGTCCAGAGCATGCTGCGTGCCGCGCGCGTGGATGCGCGTCTGGTCCCCATTCCGACACCGGAGGAGATTTTTGCGGCCGCCGACGAACGGACTGGTGAAGGCTTCCTTCGGGACCTCGCCAGTCAGGCAGATGAATCGGATAGCCGGGCGACGGCTCTGGCCGAACGTCTGCTCGAAAAGCATTCGCCCGCCGAGCTCGTGGCCTGCCTTCTGAAACGAGAAGCGGAGCGCAGCCAGGGCACCCCAAGGCGCGTCCGTGACGATGCGAAACCAGCGCGCCACGAGCGCAGCCCCCGTAAGGTTGGTCCAAAGGGGCGGTCGCGGCAGGCACCACAAGGCGATTTCGTCACCTATCAAGTCAGCTGGGGCGGACAGGCGGGCGCCGACACGAGGAAGCTGCTGGCGATGATCTGCCGGCGAGGCGACGTGTCGAGCGAGGTCGTTGGCGCGATTCGAGTCTCCCCGAAGAGCTCGACCGTGGACATTTCGGCGAGCGCGGCACAGCGCTTCGAGCGATCCGTTGCCCGACCGGACAAACGAAACCCGCGCGCGCAATTCCGACGGTGGGATCCAAGCGCAAAGACCAGACCAGGCGCGAAGGAACGACGCCCGCGGCACCGTTCCAACAGCGCACGTTGCGCCTGAGCACCCGCAGCGCGTAGACGCCGGTCAGGCTGATGCAGACCCAAACGGATTGGGCTTCCACATGCGGACGCCAAGCAGGAATGGAACGACCCAGTACGGCCCGTTGAAGGCCCAGAAGATGGCTGCGTTACCTGGCGGTGGCCCAATCCAGTACTCGTAGATGAAGAACTCGGTGCATCCATGCAGCATCGCGCCCACGTAAACGAGCGCCATCGGACGGATCCAGTTCTTCCCCTTGATGAACGCGTAGACGAGCACGAGATAGAACGGCCCGTAGATCATCCCCGAGATACCGGTGTTCACCCGCACGTAGGGGTGGTCGGCGAGGAAGAAATGGTCCTGCGCAATCTCGCCGTACCAGCGGTTCGCGCGCGACCAAAACGCATCTCCTTCGAGCAGCCCGAGCGCATGCCAAGAATCCGAGAAGAACGATGAAAACGCAAAGAACGAAAAACACAGAACGAAAAAGATGTCTTTCTTGCGTAGGCTCAGCGGGAGACCGGTACCTGATTCACTCATCTCAACTCCGTGTGGGTGTTATCGTCGATTGTTCGCGACTCGAAGCGCTTGACTGCGCGGCAGCGTGAAGCTCGCGGAATTGCTCGCCGATCCCCTCGACGACGTCGTGGACGTCGGGCAAGGCATCCCAGTCCGAGTTGAAGCCCCAGAACACTTTGCCGGCGTAGCTGAGAACGGCGAGCGCGAGGGCTTGATTCGGAAAGAGCGGCATCATCGGGTAGATGGCTTGCATCTCCGAACCCAGGAAGTAAAGCGGTTTTGGGGGACCGGGGACGTTGCTGACGACGACGTTGAACGGTCGGTTTCGGGTGGCCGAGCGACTGAGCTGGGCGAAGAAGCGACCCCCGATTCGATCGGCCAGGCCCTCGAGCCAGGACACGCCGAGCGCCTGCTTGCTGTGCTTCAGCTCTTGGGTCGTCTCGACCACACGTCGTAGGCGCGCAATGGGGTCACGTTCACCGACCGGAAGCTGGGCCATGATCATCGCGACGCGATTGCCGAGATTCTTCTCTTTGTCCTTGCGAACGTTGACCGGGATCAGTGTTCGGAAGTCGATGTCGTCGGTGGCCGTTCGGTGCTCGCGGAGATACTGACCCAGCGAACCTGCGGCGGTTGTCAGGACGACGTCGTTGATCGTCCCGCCGAGCCCTGACCGCACGTCCTTGATCTCGCGCATCGAAATGTCGGTCCAGTCGAAACGGCGATGCGGACCGACCTGGTCCGGATTGAACGGCGTCTTGGTCGCGGCTCGCCAACCCAACTTTGAGGCCTGCATCAGGCCTTGGACGACGTCGCGGGCCTCCTGCAAAGCCTCGTTCGGCCGCCGAAGGGGCGCGAGCAGCTCAAATGGCGCTCGGACTCGCCGAACCAGCTCGGTTGCCACGAGCTCCGCACGCTGAGGCGCCGGACGTGGCGTCCAGGGCTTTGGAGACCCGTTTCGCTCGAAGGGACGTCGGCCCAGAAGCGTCTGGAGGATGCTCATGCCCGTGACGCCATCGGCCATGCAATGATGGACCTTGGTGACCAGGGCGAACCTGTCGTTCTCGAGCCCGTCGACAATCCAGACTTCCCAGGGCGGCTTGTCGATGTCGAGGGGCAGCTCCAGCAGGTAGCCACAGACCCGCTTCAGGACGCGATCATCGGCGGGTTGCGGCAAGGCGATTTGCCGAACGTGATAGCGGACGTTGAAGTTTTCGTCGTCTACCCAAATCGGGTGGTCGAAGAGCGGGATTTTGACGAGACGCTGGCGATAGCGGGGAACCCTTTCGAAAGACCACTCGTAGTTGTTGAGGATCTGCTCGAAATCGAGCCCGCCGTCCTCGGTGCGCAGCGGGCCTGCCTCGAAGATCATAACTGCCGCTTCATGCCAGTGCGTGTTCTTCTCCTCAAAACCGAGGAGTGAGGCGTCCAGAGCAGAAAGGCGATCGTAGAAGGTGTGCGACATCAGCGGGGTTGGGACTCCCCTGCTCTTCTACCCTTGGAAGGCTTCGGTCGACAACCCTCTTTTGCGTCTCGCTCCAAGCACTTTGCGCCGAAACTCCCGGATCACGGGAATCGGGTCGAGCCAAGCCGACGCATCCGCGCGATCGTTGTCATGCTCACACAATTCTCCGGCAAAACCTTCCGGGATTTGACTGAAGTGTTCTGACGCATCGGCGTCTTCATCGAAGTAGTGATACTCGAAGCCCGGGACGAAGAGGTCTTCGTCCGCAACGACATCGATCGTGCGAACCCCGAACGAAGAGAGCTCTGTCGTGGTGGCTTGAGGCGGGATGATCCAAACGTGCTTGGGGCCTGCCACGAACAGGTACTGCACCTTTCGATTGCGCGAGAGGATGCGGAAGCGCTGGAGATTGCCACCGTACATCGCGCTTCTCAGCTCGCTGATCTCCACGATGCCCTCTGCGAAGTCCGGCTCGAAGCCGGCGACGATCTCGAGCGAGGTTGGGTCAGTCTTGCGCGTGAACCGAGCGATGCTGCGGCCGCCGTTGATGAGGTTTCGGCGATCGGCCGCGGCCTTCCGCCGTGGCTCGGTGAAATCTCGATACGGTGCGGTTCGCGAGCTCGGCGCACTTCGGAGCAGAAGGTAGAGCGCTTCCTCGTCGTTCAGGGCGTGTCGCGTCTTGCGGTTGAGCGTTTCGAGCGCGGTCTGCATCTCAAAAGGCAGATCGGTGGTCGACTCGACACACTCGGTGATTTCATAACCGCCGCGAGCCAGTACCTTGACGTCGCCTTTGCCGATCCAGAAATCACCATCGTTCGCGATCACATGCGAAGCGGCGCGCCAGATGAGGGACAGATCTTTGTAAAAGATGCGCGGAAAGATCTCCGTCCGACCCGTCTTCCGGTTACGCTGTACGACGTACGCTACGAAGAAACGCAGTGCAGGATTCTGCCGAACGTTGGTCAGAAAGAACCGAGTGTCGAAGAGTGAAATCTCATACTTGGGCGTGTACCCCGCAGACAGGAGCCCGTTCGGATCGTCTTTCGCTTCACCTGCTGGACGCAGCTTCGCGCCCGAATCGAGGAGCTTGTGGAATTCTTTTGCGACATGGCGTGGGGTTCGATCCGCGGGAGCGACGCTCGGGACGATGCGAGTGGGAATGACTGAAGTCATGGCTGGTAGCGACGTAGCGTACTCAGGCCGCACAGACCAGGAATACCGGGCCTTGCGGTCAGCGAGCGCCCGCATCGTTGGCCAGTTCTAGCGCGCAGGCTAACGACGGCCCAAGATAGCGCAACATGAACATGAGCTCTCCGATGTCCCGGTTCCTCGCTCACGGGCGACTCTTCGTCGCCGTCGTGGCTTCAGTTCTGACTTCTGGCTGTTCGAGCGCGGAGCAGAGTGAGCCCAACTACCTAATCGGCAGCGCCACCGGCGACATCACGAGCCCCGTCGTCGACGTGCCCTTTTCAGGCTATGCCCTGCCCACTCATATCGCCAACGGCATTCACACACGATTAAGCGCGCGCGCGTTCATCATCGGTGAGTTGGATGGGACCCGGAGGCTCGTCTTCGTGACTGCCGAGCTTCTCAACACGTCACACGAGATCAGGCTCTCGGTCGTCGAGAACTTGCAGGCGAAGTACGGCGACCTCTATTCGCTCGACAACGTCGTGCTGAGCGCAACCCATACGCACTCGAGCCCTGCCGGGTACTCCCATGACGGTACGTTCCGTCGAGCGTATTTCGATGCGGTCGTGCAGGGAATCACCGAAGCCATCGAGTCGGCGCACGAGGACTTGCAACCTGGGCGAATCCTGCTCGGTCAGCGCGAGGTCGAAGCTGCAGGCGCCAATCGCTCTGTCATCGCCTATGCGCAAAACCCGGACGCCGAGCGAGCGCGCTACCTCCACGACACAGACAAGGAGATGACCCTTCTCAAATTCGAGAGAGAAGATGGGGTCATTGGAGCACTGAGTTGGTTCGCCGTGCACCCGACTTCGCTCACGTACAACAACTTGCTGGTTTCGGCGGATCACAAAGGGATTGCGTCCTTCGAAATGGAGCGACGCGCTCGCACTCGAAACGACACGACCTCAGAGTTCGTTGCCGCGTTCGCACAGAGCAATTGCGGAGACGTCACCGGGAATCTCAACCTCGACAATACCGGCCCAGGCGTCGACGACTACGACAGCGCGCGGATCATCGGAGAGCGGCAACTGGACGTCGCGATGGCGCTTCTCGAGGCCGCCTCCGAGCCACTCCAGGGAGGCGTCGACTATCGGCTCGATGCCGTCGATTTCACCGATCTCGACGTCGGCAACGGGTTCACCGGAGCCGGGCCGCAGAACACCTGCTTCCCTGCGTATGGCTATGCCTTTGCCGGCGGTTCGACCGAAGATGGCGGCGGCCACCCATTATTCATGGAGGGGATGCTCGAGCGAGACTCCTCGATCGACGCTCTGGTCGAGCTGGTCGTCTCGCCTCCCGCAATCAGCGATGAGCTCCGCGCCTGCCATGCGCCTAAACCGATTCTGTATCCGAAGGAGCAGCAAGATCCCCTACCGGTCGGGGTCGCAAAGCTCGGACAGCTTGCAATCGTGTTCGTACCGAGCGAGGCGACCACGATGGCAGGGCGCAGGTTGCGAGACACCGTCAGAGACGTGCTGGGCGCCGAGGCCAAGTACGTAGTGATCGCCGGGTATACAAACGACTATGCGGGTTACATCACGACCCCGGAGGAGTACGCGATTCAACAATACGAGGGCGGCCACACCCTGTTTGGGCCGTGGACCTTGCCGGCCTTTCAACAAGAGATCGATCGCCTCGCCCGAGCGCTTGCCGACGGCACGCCGGTGCGGAGCTCGGCCGACGCGGGAGACCTCCGCGGCATGGTCGAGTCCAACGCCTTGGGCAATGAGTTTGACGAACCTCCCGCAGACGGATCATTCGGGGAGATCAGCAGGCGACCCGACCCTACGTACTCGACGGGCGCGACGATGTCGGTATCATTTTGGACGGGTCACCCCGACAACGCGTTCAGCCAAGGCTCTCGACACTTCGAGGTCCAGCGGCTCGTAGCCGCCGAATGGACGACGGTCGCCACCGAAAGCGATGGGTCGACGAAGGGCACGTGGACCCAGTCGAGTCGCACGATCCCGCCCTATGACCCGCTCGATCCGTTTGCGGAGCCTCCTGCCCCGATCAACGAAGCGTTTACGGTCACCATCGACTGGCAGATTCCGGATGACGCCGTGCCGGGCACCCACCGCGTGATCTTTCACGGTAGCGAGAAACCGGAAGGCGGCGCAGAGCTCCGCACCTTCGATGCACAAAGCCCCTCCTTCGAGGTGATCGCACCATGAATCCGGCTCTGCTGGTCCTCCTCGCGCTGTGCCTCGTGATCACCAGCTGCAGCGGTGATGGCTGCGGCGCCGGAGGCTGCAGCGGCACCGGCGGACCGACCGACATCCGTCTAGAGGTCGAGGACTTCATCACCGGCCTACAAAAGCCGTGGGACATCGCTTGGCTGCCCAATGGGACTGTCTTGCTGACCGAGCGCCCCGGCCGCCTCAATGTTTACGTCGACGGCGTCGGCGCCGCGCCGTTCGTCGTTGCACCCGACGACGTGGTTGCGCGGGGCGAAGGCGGCATGATGGGGCTCGAGGTCGACCCGGACTTCATTAACAACGGATACGTCTACGTTTGCACCACATCGAACGCGGGAGGCGACAACGACGTTCGATTGCTGCGCTTGACGTTGCGCACCCCCGATGGAGGCGCTGTGATTGCGCGTGAGGACATCGTGACCGGAATGCCCTACAGCACGGGGCGGCATAGTGGTTGCCGGCCGCGCTTCGGGCCCGATGGGTCGCTGTGGGTTGGCACCGGCGATGCGGCCATCGGAACGAATCCGCAGGACGACGCGTCGCTTGGCGGCAAAGTGCTCCGTGTCGATCGCGAAGGTGCAGCTGCCACCGACAACGCCGGCGGCTTTCGATGGTATTCCAACGGGCATCGCAACATCCAAGGGATGGCATTTCGATCCGATGGCATCGGCATGTCCGCCGAGCACGGCCCGACGATCGACGACGAAATCAATCGGCTCGTGGCTGGCAATTTCGGCTGGGATCCGGTGCCAGGGTACAACGAGTCGGTGCCGATGACCGATCTCGAGAAGTTCCCAGATGCGGTACCCGCTGTCTGGTCGAGCGGCTCGCCTACGCTGGCGCTGGCGGGCGCGACGTTCCTCGAAGGCGGCGCCTGGGGCAATTGGGATGGCGCCCTTGCGGTGGCCACCTTGAAGGCCCAGCACCTGCACATCTACTTCGTCGACGCCGAGGGCCAGGTGACGGGCGAGGAACGCGCCATCGAGAATGAGGGACGCCTCCGCACGCCCCGGCAGGGCCCAGACGGTTTGCTCTACATCACCAACGATGGCGGGAGCGGTGATGGAAAAGTCTTGCGTGTGACACCGGTGCCCGCGCCAAGCCCTGAAGAACGGTGAGCAGCGCTTACTACGCGATCGTCAATCGAGCGGCTGGCGGCGGACGGTGCGCGAAAGCCGCACCGGAGGCGCTCAATGCGTTGGAGCGTCGCGGGCTGTCGCTGGAGGTCGCGTTTACCGAGGAACCCAAGCACGCGACCGAGCTAGCAAGGCGTGCCGCCAGCAATGGTTACCGGCGGTTTCTCTCCGTGGGCGGTGATGGAACCGCCGCCGAAGTCGTCAACGGGCTCGTCGCATCCGGTGTCGTCAGCGAATGCGAGCTTGCCATGCTTCCTCTGGGCACGGGCAACTCGTTCTTGCGCGACTTCGGCATCACCGACCTGGAAGTCGCCGTCCAGGCCATAGTGCGAGGCACCAGTACGCCCGTCGACGTGCTCCGCCTGACGCATGAAGGCGGCGTGATCCATTTCATCAACACCATGGGGACCGGTTTCGTCGCGCGCGTCGGCGAGCTCACTAATGAGCGCTTCAAATTCCTCGGTGCGGCAGGCTATGTTGTAGCAGTCCTAATTTGCGTCATGCGGCTCCGGTACGAAGAGAGCACGCTTCGCTATGCGGACGCGACCGATGAGGCGCGCACGGTGCTCAGCTCGTTCTCCAACAGCCAATACACAGGTGGTTCGATGCGGATGGCACCGGATGCCAAGGTCGACGACGGTTTGCTCGACGTCGTTCGGGCCGGCCCGCTTCGAAGGGCTGCTCTGGTCACCGCATTCGCGCGCATCTTTGCGGGAACGCACACCGATTTGAATCAAGTGTGGACGCGGCAGGTCGATCGGGTGGAATTCGTGAACCCTTCTTTTCAAGCCGTGCTCATCGACGGTGACCTCCACCACGTCAAGCCCCTTGCGATCGATGTCCTTCCGTCCGCAATCCAGCTCGTCACATGACGAGGACCACGACAGCTTGGGATCGAATCGTAAGCCTGTTGATCTGGTTCTTGGCAGGCGGATTTCTGGTCATCGCCCTGTCGTTTTTGACGGTCCTCTACCAGTTCGTGAAGCCGGACCGCGTTCAGCCTCTCGAGCGCCTCTACTGCAGGCTCCAACTTGCGCTCACGTTCAACAGGCAAACGCTCCATGTGCACCCCGACGTCGACTTCGGCACTCAGTACATCTTCATTCAGAACCACAGCAGCCATCTCGACCACGTCGCGATGTACACCGCCACGCGGCATTTCAAGCAGGGCATCGAGCTCGAAAGCCACTTCGACTACCCCTTCTACGGCTGGTTCATGAAGGCACGCGGCACCATTCCGGTGCCCAAAGATCGAGCAGGCGCACTCGACGCGCTCCGCGAGGCGGTTCGTGCCGAAGTCGATGCCGGACATTCGATCCTCGGCTTTCCAGAGGGCCACCGAACCAAGACCGGTCACGTCGGCCCGTTTCACGACGGCTTGTTTCGGATCGCGATCGAGCTCGGCGTGCCCATCGTGCCCGTTGCGGTAACCGGTCTTTTCGAGGTGCTACACAAGGGCTCGCTCGTCATTCGCCCCGGAAACGAAATCGCTGTCTACGTCGAAGAGCCGATCGCCACCGAAGCGCTCACCAAGGACGACATCGCAACCTTGCGAGACCGCGTGCGGAACACGATTGCGGCCAGGGTCGACGCGCATTTGTCGGCGATCGACTGAACCGGCCGTTCTATTCGGCGGCGGCCGCTTCGACCGCTTGAAGAAGGCTCTTCGGAAAGACGCGGCCCGTCATGCGGTCCCGCACTTGGTTGGCCGCTGCGTCCCACTCGGCCTTGTACTTGCTCGTGTCGGTGGCCGTGATCCCCTTGGTGAGGACGACGTCGTAGGCCTTTTGGTCGTCGCGGCGAATCGTCTTGTTGAGCAACACCTCGACACGCTCGCAGGTCCGCAAGAACGTTTCCTTGAGGTCGGCTGGAAGCGAGTCGACCTTCTCTTTCCTCATCACCATGCCGCCCGCGATGATCGCCGAGTTGTGACTCGTCATGTACTTGACGCGCGTGTACCACTGAAGCGCAACCGCCGTGAGCGCAGACGACGTCACCACGTCCACCATCTTGGTCTGAAGCGCCGGGTACACCTCGTTTACGCCGAGTCGAACGCCATTGGCTCCGATAGCGTCGTAGAACTCGATGAAAACCAGGTCGTCTTTCCACATCCATGGTCGCATCGACTTGATGTCCGAGGGCTTCTCAATCGGCTTCTGTGAAAACAGCCTCGTTTTTCCCGCGTCTCCCCAAGCCAACATGACGAAACCTTCGTCGTCGAACAGCTTCTCGAAGTCCCCGGCCATCTTCGTCCGCACCCGGTCCAGCTTCTCGTAGGTATCGAGGAAGTTTGGCAAGACCAGGATCACCATCGGCCGAACCAGCATGCTCATTCCGGTCATCGTGACGACGCCGCCATCGAGCTGTCCCACGCGCATCTTTCGAACGAAGTCACGCTCATCGCCCTGAGCGCCGCCGGGATAGAAACGCAGCTTCAGCCGACCGTCGGTCTCCCTTTCGAGGGTTTTCTTCCAGGCGTTGAGGACCTTCATCCACGACGAGCCGGCCGGTGCGAGAGACGCGATGCGGAAGGTGATGGCCTCTTCCGCACGGCCGCTCGGGACGCTACCTGGGAGCCCCACGAGGACGACGGCCAGGAGCACGACAAACAAGAAATATCGGTTCACGGAAAGGGATATACTCGGAGCGGGCTACTTTCGTCCAGAGCCCCTGCGCTTCGCCCTCCGGGAAACCGCTTTGAATACCCGCTGGAACATCGCCGCGTCTCGGGTCAGAGGCTCGCCCTGGTCCTTCTTGTCGCCAGATTCGGGGTAGAGTTGATAGGCGGCGTTGAGGACTCGATCGATTGCGTTGGGCGCGATGCCGTAGGCGAATTCAAAGAGATTCCCGACCGGCGTGGCCACCCGCTTGGGCTGATGGACGATGCCGTCGACGATCAGGTCGGCGGCCTGTTCGGCGCTCCGCATCGGAAAGGCGTCGTAGATGGTCGTTGATTCCATCATTGGGGTCTTGACGAGAGGCATGTAGATCGTGGTGACCTTCACACCGTCTCTCAGTGCCTCCACGGCCAGCACTCGGCTGAACGCGTCGAGCGCCGCCTTGCTGGCGATGTACGCGCCGTATCGCGGCACGTTCACCTGAACGCCGATGGTCGACACGTTGAGGATCTGCCCCTGCTTTTGTGCGCGCATCGCCGGAAGAAAGCCCATGATCAGGCGCACCGCGCCGAGGAAGTTGAGCGCCAACGTGCGCTCGAAGTCGTGAACTCGGTCGTACGACTTCTCCACGCTTCGGCGAATCGATATGCCCGCATTGTTGACGAGAATGTCGACATGACCCTGCTCCTCGAGAACCGCCGCAATCAAACGCCGAGTGTCTTCGGCATTCGACAGGTCACCGGGGTAGACGAACGCTACACCGCCACGTTTTTCGATGGCCATCTTCATGTCCTCGAGCTTCTCAGCCGACCGGGCGATCAGAAGCACCTTGGCACCGGCATCGCCCAAGCGGTTTGCGAGCGCCTCGCCGATCCCGCTCGAGGCGCCGGTTATCACGATTGCGCGGCCGGAGACCCGCTCGCGCAGCAGACCTTCTTTGGTGCTCGCCACCTGCGAATCGTAGCCGACCGGATGCAAACTGCGTCGAAAAAGGTCCGCTATTCCTCTACCTCGCTGCGATCATGGCAGGCGGCGTTGGTCGTCCGGCAGGTCGAGCGCAAGGGTGCCGCCTGGGTTGAGCACGTTCCGGGGGTCGAAGTGACGCTTGAGCGCACGAAACACCTCGAGCTCGTTGCTACCGATCTGACCTTCGAGCCAGGGCGCGGTCATCTTCCCGATGCCGTGGTGGTGGCTCATCGTCGCGCCGGAGGCCTGAACGGCATCGAGAATGCCGCGGTGGAACTCCAAGAACTCCTGGTGATCCATCTTTGCGATGAAGATGAAATACAGATTCGCGCCCTGCGGGTAGCAGTGTGACATGTGCGTCATGCAGACGGTTTGCGGGCGGCTCTTTACGTACGCCCGAACTTGCTCATGCACTTTCGGAAGCTGGTCCCAGCTGGTGGCGCACTCGAGGGTGTCGATGAGAATGCCGTAGTCCTGAAGGTCCTCGCGCATGTACGGATCGGCAAAGCGACCGTGCTCCCACTTCTTGGTGATGAAGCCGGTCGTGTACATCCCGCCCTGCGCATTGCAAACCTGACGGAGTCGGCGTTTGACCATCCCGGTGTAGGTTCGGTCTCCATCGACCGTGCCCAGCATCAGGCATCGCTCGCCCTTTTTGAAGCCTCGCAGGCTCACGAGCGCGTCGATCGGGGTGCCTTCGACTCCGTAGAGCTTGAAGGCGACGTCGGTTTCCTCCGGATCCGACAACCGAAAGACCGACGGAACACCAAATTCGCCCTGCATGATCTCGCGCACGGCGGCCGTTCCACTCTTCCAATTCGGAAAGATGAAGCTGAAGCGGCGCGTGTTTTCGGGCTGATAGCGAAAGACTTTCAAGGTCACCGCCACCAAAATCCCATACGCCCCTTCGCTTCCGATCATGATCTGATCGAGATTGGGTCCGGTCGAATACGCGGGGACATCGACGGTTTTGATGGTGCCAACCGGCGTGATGTACTCCTGGCTCAGAACCAGATCTTCTGCCTTGCCGTAGTACGTCGAATTCTGACCGGCGCCGCGCGTCACGACCCAGCCGCCTGCCGACGAGAACTCGAATGATTGCGGAAAATGACCGCAGGTATAGGCGTGCGGTGCATTGAAACCCTCGCGGGCACCATTGAGGGCAGCTTCAAGGTCAGGCCCGAGAATCCCGGGTTCCACCGTTACCGTTTGATTGACTGTATTGAGGGACAGGACGCGCTTCATGTGCGTGCCGAGATGGATCGAAACCCCGGCTCTCACGCACTCGGTGCCGCGGGTCACGCTCGAGCCGGCGGCGTAGGTGTAGAGAGGGATTTCCTGCTCGTGGCAGTAGCGGACGATCTGCTCGACATCGTCGCGGTCGCGTGGGTGAAGCACCAAGTCGGGAAGATTCTCTACACTGTGGTCGCGAAGGCGAAGCGCGTCGATCATCGTCTTGCCGTACGACACACGAAGCCTCGAGTAGACATCGTCGCTCACATTCTCGTCGCCGAGCAAACCGCGGAAGTAGCTGACCTGCTCGAAACTGAGCGAAATCGAAGCGTCCGCCATCACCTCTTCAAGCCCGAGCTTTTGCGGCTTCTCGAAGTGAACGTCACCGAGTCCAAACGTCTCCTTCATCAAGGCGTAGAGCCTCGGATTCGGATGCTTGTAGGCCTCTGGCGCGCCCCACTTGAACGCCGAACGATAAGAACGCGGTGGAAGCGCCCCCTCGAACCACTGCGGAGTGAAGGAATCCTTGTCCGTCATGCTTTGTCTCTCTTCGTCGGTGTGACCGGCATGTCCCACGGAGTGCCCATGAGCGCCAGCTTCATTCGCGCGAGCCTCGAAGGCTGGACGCGGTTGGGCCGAAGCGGCAACCGATGCTCCTCGATGAGCCCCGAATCGAGCCCGTCGATGAGCTCGATCGAGCCGTAGGGCCGCAGCAAGTCGTCGACCGCCTTCCGATTGGCCTCGCTGAGACGCCGATACTCGTTTTGGAGCACTTCGAGGCAGTAAACGCGGTAGTGCACGACCTTGAGATTGCGATAAGTAATGCCGTGCGCCTGGTGGTCGACCCGCGCTTCCCCCGCGGCCCAGGCGCGCGCGTTCCGCAAGAGGAAAGGCCAGTAGCTCTGCACGATGTCACGCAGGAAGTATTCCCACCCCGGTTGTGAAAAATCGCTCAGGATGGGCTCTCTTCCAAGGCGATGCGCCCGCGCGTTCCAGACCCGCCCGACCCAGGCAAACACTGCGGGCGCTCGCTCTTCCATCACGCGGCTCGGCGTAGGGTCCTGCGCGTAGTGCCGAAACATCGGCCCGAACAAACCGATGTCGACGAGCGTCGGATGACTTCCGAGCAGATAGGGCTGTTCCTCGAGCAGCTCGCTCATGGCGTCGAGCAGGTCGAGGTACTGACGCTTCACCTGCGGTTCGGTTTCGGCGCTTACTCCGTCACCGTGCAAGAAGGTCGCCATCTGCCGGCGCCCGTAGTACCAACCGGCGAGCCACTTGGGCGCCGGGAAGTCAGCGAGGACCTCGTGCCCGATGCGACGCATGAGAAGCTTGCGGGACTCGACCGGCTGCCAGCGCCAGTAGAGCGCCGCCCGCCAGCACCATTCGTCGGCGTAGTCCTCGACCAGCTTGGACATGAAGCGCAGGACGGGGTCCCGGGGGATCACCGGCGAGTCCGGATAGGCGGCCTCAAACCAGTCGATCATCGGCGTCGTGTCTTTGAGCCACTGCCCATTGGCCAGGCGGAGCACCGGCACCTTCATGAGCCCGGTCGCTGGAAGGACTTCTTCTCGCATGACCTTCATGTCCACGACCCGTCGCTCATAGGGAAGCTCCTTGTAGCGGAGGTAGGCCTCCATCTTCCCGCTGAAATACGACATGTCCGCGACGTAGGCGGTAATGGGCTCCCAGTCGGGATGTCGTGACGCAGGCATTGGCGTTCCTCCAGCTTTGCCGGTTCGAGTCTTGAGAGAGTCACGGTAACATGTCACAGGACTCGCGGACGCTCATGCAGGAATGCGAACGCTAAGGAGCCAGTTATGGATCGAAGAGAAACTGCATTGATTACCGGTGCATCGATGGGCATCGGCAAAGAGCTGGCAAAGATCTTCGCTTCGGACGGCCGTGACTTGGTACTGGTGGCGCGGAGCGAAGACAAGCTCCAGAGCTTGGCGCGAGAGCTCGAGAGCGCGCATGGAATTGCTGCACACGTCGTGCCTGCGGACCTCACCGACCCAGGAGCGCCGGCCCGCATCTTTTCCGTACTCGAAAACGAGGGGCTCGGGGTCGACTATCTGGTCAACAACGCCGGCTTCGGCGCAAACGGCCCGTTCGCGGAGCTTCCCCTTCAGTCACAGATGGACATGCTCCAGGTGAACATCGATGCGCTCGTTGCGCTTACTCACCTTGCGCTGCAAGGCATGCTCGCCCGCAAACGGGGTCGGATCTTGAACATCGCATCGACCGCCGGCTTTCAGCCCGGACCAGACATGGCGGTTTACTATGCGACCAAGTCATTCGTGCTCCTGTTCTCCGAAGGGATTGCAGAAGAGGTCAAGGACGCTGGCGTCACGGTGACCGCGCACTGTCCAGGCGCCACCGCGACCAACTTCGCCGGCACCGCGGGGAACGACACGAGCATCCTTTTCAAGCTCGGGGCCGCGCCGGCCGACAAAGTGGCCAGGCATGCCTACCGTTCGATGATGAAGGGCAAAGTCGTCGCCATAGAGGGTTTGATGAATTGGCTCACCGCATTCAGCGTACGGTTCAGCCCGCGATTCCTGGTTCGAAAAATCGCCCGCTGGATGAACAAAACCGGAGCCTAGACGTACTTTTTGAGCTCGAGCCGCGCGACCATGCCGCGGTGCACTTCATCGGGGCCGTCGGCAATTCGGAGAGCACGCGCCATCGCCAGCAGACGTGTGAGCTCGAGGTCGGACATGCCCTCGCCGCCATGGATTTGAATCGCCGCATCGACCACTGATTGCAGCACATTGGGCGCGATGACTTTGATTGCGGAGATGTCGACCAAGGCGCCGAATGTACCCATGGTGTCGAGCGCCCAGGCGGCCTTCATCGTCAAGAGGCGCGCTTGGTCGATCGCCATGCGCGAGTTTGCGATGATGTCGCGGTTGCCGCCGAGGTTAGAGAGCGGCTTGCCAAACGCGACCCGATGCACTGCACGCTGACAGAGACGCTCGAGGGCTCGCTCCGCCCCGCCGATCGCGCGCATGCAATGATGAATTCGCCCTGGCCCGAGTCGGCCTTGGGCGATCTCGAAGCCACGGCCCGGCCCAGCGATGATGGCGCTCGCCGGAAGACGCACGTCGTCGAAGAGCATTTCGGCATGCCCATGCGGCTCATCGAGGTGACCAAACACGGGCAACATGCGCAGAACCTTCACGCCCTTGGCGTCAGTCGGCACCAGCACCATCGAATGACGTTCGTGCCGGCTGGCATTTGGATCGGTGACGCCCATGAAAATGTAGAAGCCGCAACGGGGGTCACCAGCCCCGCTGGTCCACCACTTCTGACCGTTGAGCACGACCTCGTCGCCCACGACCTCGCAAGTGGCCTGCATGTTGGTCGCATCGCTCGATGCGACGGCGGGTTCGGTCATCGCGAATCCGGATCGGATCTTCCCATCGAGCAAGGGCTCGAGCCACTCTTGCTTCTGCGCCTCGGAGCCGTACTTGACTAGAACCTCGGCATTGCCAGTGTCGGGCGCGCTGCAGTTAAATACCTCGGGCGCCAGAAAGCTGCGGCCCGTGATCTCGGCGACGGGCGCGTAGTCACGGTTGTCGAGACCGGCCCCATACTTCTCGTCGGGCAAGAAGAGATTCCACAAGCCAAGCTCTCTGGCTTCAGCCTTGAGCTCCTCGACGATCGGGGGAATCGTCCAGTCCCGCCAATCGTCGCTGCCGACGAGCTGCTCGACGTAAGTTTGCTCGTTCGGTACGACGCGTTCGCGGACGAAACGCTCTGCCTGCGCCATCACGTTTTGGGCCCGCTCCGAATGCGTGAAATCCATAGTTCGGGTTGATACCGCATGCGCCGGAACAATTCACGCAGGAAGTATGCGCTTACGGTGCTAGGTTTCGCCGAACCGAGGCAGCCGAAGCGCATGGCAACACCAAGCAATCCACTGGTCGACGATGATCTCGTCGATTTTCTCCTCTACGCCGTTCTCGACGCCGAGTCGCTGTGCGAGCTCGACGGCTATCGGCAACACTCCAAGCAGACCTTCGACCTCTACATCGACAGCGTCCGACGGTTCTCGCGGCACGACCTCCTTCCGACGTACAAGCCCATGGATGAAGAGCCGCCGGTGTTTCGCGATGGGCGAATCCATACCCACCCCGCGCTGCCCGCGCTTTACGAACGGATGATCGAACTCGGCGTGCTGACCGCCACGCGCCCCGAATCGGTCGGTGGACAGCAGATGCCGATGCTAATCCACACGATGGCAAGCGCGTACCTCATGGCCGCCAACCTGAGCGCGTACGGTTACATCGGCCTCACGCTGGGAGCTGGACATCTGATCGAGGCGTTTGGTTCGGACGAGGTCAAAGAGCGCTTCTTGGCGCGCATGTATGGAGGCGAGTGGACCGGGACGATGGCCCTCACCGAACCGCAGGCCGGAAGCAGCCTCGGCGACATCAGCACGACCGCAACGCCGACCGACGACGGTCACTACCTCATCAAGGGCAGCAAGATCTTCATCTCCGGCGCGGATCACGGCATCACTGACAACGTCGTCAACCTCACCTTGGCCCGAATCAAAGGCGCGCCCGAGGGGACCAAGGGGATTTCATTGTTCGCCATCCCGAGGCTTCGCGAAGAAGACGGTCGCCTGGTCCCGAACGACGTGACGGTGGCCGGCATGATTCACAAGATCGGTTGGCGTGGAATCCCGAGCCTTGCGTTGGAGTTTGGCGATGAAGGCGACTGCAGGGGTTGGCTCGTCGGAGAGCCCAATCAGGGCCTTCGCTGCATGTTTCAGATGATGAACGAGGCTCGCATCATGATCGGAGTCAACGGCTTCGCGACGGCTTCGGCCGCGTATCACGAGGCGCGGCTCTACGCGCTCGATCGCATGCAGGGGCGCACACCGGGCCGCCGCGACGGAGAACAAGTGGCGATCGTCGAGCACGCAGACGTTCGTCGGATGCTCTTACGTCAAAAAGCAATCGTCGAGGGAAGCCTGGCATTGCTGGGCGCCGTCGCTCGCTACGCGGACCTCGCTGCGCACGGTGCAACGGCGGAGGACCGGGAGCGCGCCGACCTGTTGCTCAACTTGCTCACGCCAGTCGCGAAGACCTTCCCCGCCGAACGAGGCTTCGAGTCGAACGTGCTCTCTGTTCAAATTCACGGCGGCTACGGCTATACGAGCGAATACCTTCCCGAAGCGTACATGCGCGATCAAAAGCTCAACACGATTCATGAAGGAACCAACGGGATTCAAAGCTTGGATCTGCTCGGCCGGCAGGTCATGTCCAAAGGCGGTGCCCCACTGCGAGCGCTCGCGGAAGAGATCGGTCACACCGTTACTCGAGCACGGGAAGCCGGCTGCGACTCGGAGCTCTGTACGGCCCTCGAGGAAGCGGTCGCTCGGGTCGGCGCCATCACCATGGAGCTCGGTCAGCGCGGCATGGCCGGAGACGCGGACGGCATGCTCGGCCACAGTTGGGACTACCTCGACATGTTTGCAACCCTCGTCATCGGCTGGCAGTGGCTCAACATGGCCGCCGTGGCGCGAACCGCGTCAATCTCCGAGGCGCGCAAAGGTGGGACCGACGCTGCAGCCCAGTATTGGATCCGCACTGAAATCCCTCGCATCCCTCTGCTCGCGGATCTCTGCCGAAGCAACGAAGACTCGTACATCAAAGCGGAAGCCGGTTGGTTCTAAGGCTCAGCGAGCCTTCTTCTTGGCGACCTTCCGCCGGCAGACCTCGTTGATGAGCCTCAG